>CABDZK010000333.1_pt1 | contig 10904 bp, 10 predicted proteins | sample 3132141 | NCBI WGS metagenome assembly CABDZK01 (sample SAMEA5534340, study PRJEB31848) | metagenome | biome: tundra; feature: field; material: soil | place: USA | collected 2013-05 | depth 0.45 m | reverse complement strand
CCTCAGCGCAAACCTGCTTGCCGGCGCCCTGCCTGCCCGCCCCGGCACCGTCAACCCCCTGCCCGAGCGTGACGTCCACTCCCTGACGCCGGGGCCGGCGCCTAAAAACGCACCAGCTGTCCCCCCACCACCGCCAACAGCATCATGGTCAACGCGACAATGACCACAGCGCGGCGAAATCTGGGTGTCATCAGTTGGCCACCTGCGGTACCGGCTCGCTGAGCTCACCGCGGATGAGGGTCAACCGGGGCCGAGGTCGGTGGTGGTAACTCAGGTGTATGTCCTGGCTGCGCATGAGGTACAGCATGGCAGCAAGCACAGCCACCCCAGTTGCGAGACTGCCTATCAGGATGGTCCAGCGGGGTCCCCACGCAGAGCCGATCCAGCCGATCATCGGTGCACCCAGGGGAGTTCCGCCCATGAACACCGCCATGTATAGCGCCATGACCCGGCCGCGCATGGCGGGGGCGACGCTGAGCTGAACCATGGAGTTCGCTGTGGTCATGACCGTCAGTGCGCTCAGGCCTACCGGGATGAGCAGAACCGCAAACCAGATGTAAGAGGGGGCGAGGGCAAGCGCCGCTCCAGCAACAGCGAACGCGGCGTACGCCATCAGAAGGATACGCAGGCGAGGGTTCGGACGGCGCGCCGAGAGCAGGGCCGCCGAAAGCGACCCAATAGCCATGATGGAGCCAAGCACCCCATACCCACCTGCGCCCTTGTGGAACACGACAGTGGCCATCAGCGCGGTAGTCATCTGGAAGTTCATCCCGAAAGTGCCCATGACGAACACGAGCACCATGATCAGGATGATGTCTGGACGACCTCGGACATAACGAAGACCCTCGCGAATCTGTCCCTTCCCACGGTGGCGTGGGGTGATGTTCAGCTCGCCCGGCCGCATCCTGGCCAGCGCTAACAGCACCGCTACGAAGCTGAGCGTGTTGAGGAAGAAGGCCGGACCGGTGCCAACCGCGGCAATGACCAGACCTGCGACCCCCGGCCCGATGAGACGTCCCGCGTTGAAGGACGCACTGTTAAGACCCACGGCATTGCTGAGCGACTCGTGCGGAACCATCTCCGAGACGAAGGTCTGGCGGGCCGGATTGTCCATCGCCGCCGCGACTCCCTGAATGAAGGCCAGCAGGAAGATGTGCCAGAGCTGAACTGCACCGGTCACCACCAGGACGCCGGTGAGCAACGATGTCAGGGCCATCGCGCTCTGGGTGGCAAACAGGATGCGTCGTTTGGGAAAGCGGTCCGTGATCATTCCTGCGACCGGCGCCAAGAGTGCGAGGGGGGCGAACTGTAGGCCGGTCACGATCCCGAGCGCCACAGATGAGTGTGGGGTCAGCTGGGTAAGCACCAGCCAGTCCTGGGCGACCCGGCCCATCCAGGTCCCGGTGTTGGAGATGAGTGCGCCGGCGGCAAAGATACGGTAGTTATAGATCTTCAAGGAAGAGAATGTGGGGCTCATTCGCTGGCCAGACGGGTGAGGATCACGCTGGCCCGGATCAACACCTCGCGCTCGTCCGCGCTGATCCCCTTGAGCCTGGTCGCCATCCACGCATCGCGCTTGCGACGTGTCTCCTTGAGCGTCGAGCGCCCCAGCGGCGTCAGCGACAGGAAAACCTGGCGGCCGTCCAGCGGGTCGTCCTGGCGGGCAACTAGCCCGCGCTCGACCAGCGCCGCCACAGTGCGGGTCATGCTCGGTGGGCTGACGCACTCGATCGCGGCAAGCTCGCGCGGTGTTAGTGCGTTCTTCTCGAGTCGCGCCATGACGCTGAGCTGGTGGGGCGCGACGAGCTGGGTGCTCTCAAAGCGGACCCGCCGACTGATTCGCATACACGCCAGGCGGAGATCATTTGCGAGGTACGCGAGCGAAGGGTGATGCACGCCGTGGGCCGTTGTAGCGGTTGTATCGGTTGTAGCGGTTGTAGCGGTTGTATCGGTTGTAGCGGTTGTAGCGGTTGTAGCGGTTGTTCGGGTTCTTGGTGGCATGGGTTCCTTCCGACCTACTTAGCCTAACTCATTACCCATGCTAACTATTCCAAGAACATGTGGCTCGTCGAAACGGCGGGCTTTACCTCCAGCGTCAGTGGACGCCGAGCGCGGTCTTGATCGGGTCAATTGCGAAGTAGAGAATGAACATGGCCGAGATGGCCCACATCAGCGGGTGAACCGCCGCGGCCTTGCCCAGTACGACCTTGAGCAGGACGAACACGACGAAGCCCGCGCCGATGCCAGCCGTGATCGAGTAGGTGAACGGCATCAGGACGATCGTCAGGAATGCCGGAATCGCGATCTCGAGGTCGTCCCACTCGATGCCCCTGACCTGCTGCATCATCAGGAAGCCGACCACCACCAGCGCCGGGGTCGCCGCCTCATAAGGGACCACAGCCACCAAAGGCGACAAGAATGTTGCCAAAAGGAACAGCAGACCGGTCACAACCGACGCCAGGCCTGTCCGCGCGCCCTCACCGACCCCCGCAGCCGACTCAATGTATGCCGTGGCGCTGCTGACGCTGCCCGCGCCACCGGCGGCGGCAGCCAGCGAATCGACGATGAGGATCTTCTGGGCGTTGACCGGGTTGCCTTGCTCGTCGAGCAGGCCGGCCTCGGAGCCGATCGCGACCATCGTTCCCATCGTGTCGAAGAAATCGGCAAGCAACAGGGTGAAGACGAGCAGGATCGCCGACACGGCGCCGATCTTGGCAAACGAGCCCAGCAGAGAGAACTGACCCAGCAGACCGAAGTCAGGGACGTCCATGAGCTTGGCGGGGATCTTCGGGACGTTCAGTCCCCAGCCGGTGGGGTTAACCAGCTTGCCTTTGCCATCGAGCTGGCCGCCGATGCCGACCAGGGCCTCCAGCAGGATGGCCACCACCGTACTGCCGACGATGCCGATGAGGATCGCGCCTTTCACCTTCTTGACCAGCATCACGATGATCGAAAGCAGACCGATGACGAAGACGAGCGTCGGCCAGCCGGCCAGGAAGCCACCAACTCCGAGCTCGACGGGCACCGGACCGACAGCCGGCCGGCGGACGATGCCGGAGTCGACAAGGCCGATGATCGTGATGAACAGGCCGATACCGACGCTGATAGCCGTCTTCAACGCCGCCGGGATGGCATGAAATACGGCCTTGCGGAAGCCGGTCATCACCAGGACCGTGATGATCAGGCCCTCAAGGACGACCAGCCCCATGGCATCCGGCCAGGTCATCCCGGGCAGCTTGGCGATGCCGAAGGTCACGAACGCGTTAAGACCGAGCCCCGTTGCGAGCGCGAGCGGAAAGTTGGCCACCACGCCCATCAACAAGGTCATCACGCCGGCCACCAGGGCCGTCGCCGCCGCGACCATCGCGAGGTTGGGGTGGCCCCCACCACCCAGGAACGCGCCGGTCGAATCGGCCTGGGTGCCGATGATCAGGGGGTTGAGGACAACGATGTATGCCATCGTGAAGAATGTGGCGAAACCGCCGCGGACCTCCCGAGAGACCGTCGAACCCCGTTGGGTGATCTGGAAGAACGAGTCGAGCGCGCCGTGGGCAACGACAGTCTTGGTCTTCTTGGTGGCGAGAGTCGAGGGCATGGCGCCCAGCGTAGAGCGTCATCAGGGCGCCACCTGCGGGGGACACATAGGCTTGGCACTGTGAGCCCCGAAGACCCCCAGCCCCTCGCCAGCGACACCGCTCGAATCCTTGAGATCGGGATGTCGCTCTGGGGCGTTGCCCTCGTGGTCGCCCTGCTGGTGCCGGCCCTTCATCAGGGCGACCGTGCCTGGTGGCCGTGGACCTGCGTGGCGGGCGTTCTGGGCGGCGGACTCGCACTGCTGTATGTCCGTCGCGGCCGCGGTAACGCGGCCGGTGCGAACCTGTCCGCGCGATCCCCGCAGTCGCCGGATGGCCCCGCCCAGCGGTAAGGTCACCGCGCTCAGAAGCGCTCAGACAACGTCGAAGGCAAACTCGTCGAGCACCGGCTCATCGGCGGGCTTGGGGTCTTCGCGGATCAGGTCAACCTCGCTGTGCGCGCCACAACCATGGTCAAGGCTCACGACGTGTCCGTCCGAGGGTGACCAGGCGTTGGCGCATACGCCAAAAAAAGAGCGAAGCGCACCCGCCATGGGCAGGAAGAAGCCGCACGATGAGCAGGGGGCCGTCGCCTTTTCGGCGACCGGCGAGTTGGGGCCCGCGTCCCCGCGATACCAGCGCTCGGCCGCTTCCTCGCGGCCCTCTGCTGACAGCACACGTCTGCGGCCGAGCCCAAGCTCCCACTGGGCCGCCTCGTCGATGTCCTCATCGCCGGTGGCTTCCAGGCTCAGCTCAAGGCGCTGGTCCTCCTCGATATACGGGAGAACGTCTCCTGCCCCGAGGTCGCCCGGAGCCAGACGTTGGTCATAGGGCAGCCACTCGGGCGAAAGAAGCGCGCCCTGGCCGGGCACGAGATTGGTCTCACAGATCGTGGCCTTCTTGCCGCGTGGCACGCGCGCGATGGTGATCGCCCAACGCCATCCCGGATACGCCGTGGCGGTGCATGCAAAGTAGTGGGTCGCCAGCCGTTCGTCGTCCATCACCGCACCAAGGTGCTCGCCAACAGTGCCCGGTTCCGCGATGTCCTGGGCCGCCTCACGAGCCTGTTCTAACGCGGCGAACAGGATCGTGTCAGTTTTGATCGCCACGTCTCAGGCGCCCGTCTCGAGCTGTCCGGCGATCCCACGCAACACCTTGGCGACCTTGCCCGCGGTTGCTTTGTCCGGGTATCTGCCGCGGTGCAGCGTGGTGGAGACGCTGTCGAGGAGCTTGATGACGTCCTCCACGATGACGGTCAGATCCTCCGGCGAGGTGCGGTTCTTGGCTGCCACTGACGCTGACATCGACGGCATGGGATCCAGGACACGCACCGACAGTGCCTGTGCCCCGCGCCTGCCCTGAACGACGCCGAACTCCACCCGTGTGCCGCCCTTGAGCGTCGCGACGCCCTCGGGCAACGCGTCCGCGTGCAGGAACACGTCGGCGCCCTCGTCATCGCTGAGAAAGCCGAAACCCTTCTCAGCGTCGTACCACTTGACCTTGCCTGTAGGCACAGCCCACCTCTTGCTCATGTGTCGGCCGCCCGCCCCACAAGAGGGTACGGCGCGATGGCGCACGTTGCGCTGACCCCAAGGGTATCGGTTATCGACCAAAGAGTTCGGCCAGCCACCTGGCCTGCTGGCCCAACCCGGACCCAGGCCCGGTTGGAGGATTACCGGTGTCCTTGGCCATACTCCTATCAGTGACCTCTCCCGCGCGTGATCGCCCCTCGTTGGCGTCCTTCTGGAACGACCTGCCGCGCGATGGCAAGTTCCTCCTGTCCACTGTCGCCATCGAGACGCTGGGCACAGGGCTGGCTACTGCCGTTCGGGTTTATTTATCTGCACGAAGTCCGCGGGTTCACGATCGAGACAGCCGGCAGCCTGCTGGCGGTACCTGCCATCGTCGGGATGGCCGTCGTAGGGCCGGCCGGCGCCCTCATCGACCGGCTCGGTGCCCGACGGATCATCCTCGCCGGCATGACGGCCCAGATGCTGGGCAACGTCATGCTCGCGTTCTCCTTCACCCCGCTGATGGCCGCGTTGGCCCTCGGTCTGCTCGGCGCCGCGGGTGGCGTCTTCTGGCCTGGGTTCAATGCCATGATCGGCGCGGTGGTGCCCTCGGGCATCCGGCAGCGGTACTTCGGGATCAACTTCACCCTGGTCAACCTGGGCATCGGCATCGGGGGCCTGCTGGCGGGATCCATCGTCGACGTCCACCGACCAGGCAGGTTCGTTGCTATCTATCTCGGCAATGCGCTCAGTTTCCTGGCGCCACTTGCGGTACTTCTCGGACCCCTTCGACACGTGACCGGCAAGGTCGAGCGGCCGGTGCCTGAGCAGGACGGCGCACCGACAAGGACGTCATACCTAGATGTCCTTCGCGATGAGGCAATGCTGCCCGTCATCGCGTTGACGTTCGTGTCCGGGTTCGTGGGTTATGCCCAGTCGGAGGCTGGCTTCACCGCGTATGCGCGCCTGGTCGGGCAGGTATCGACCCGGACCCTCGGTTATGCCTTCGCGGCGAACACGGCAACCATCGTCCTGCTACAACTGCTGGTGCTCCAGCGCATCGAGGGCCGTCGCCGCACCAGGGTGATCCTTGTCCTGTCGGTGTTGTGGTCGTTGTCCTGGCTGATGACAGGCTTGTCCGGCCTGTTCGCGGCCAACGCGGCGGCAGCCGCGCTGATCATCGGCGGCAGCGCGGTGTTTGCGCTGGGCGAGACCTTGCTCCAGCCGACCATCCCGGCGATCACCAACGACCTGTCTCCAGATCATCTGCGGGGGCGCTACAACGCGGTCATGGGTGGTGGCTTCCAGCTGGCGGCTGTCACCGGGCCGGTCGTGGCCGGGGTGATGCTCGGCGCCCACTTCAACGTGGAGTTCATCGCCATGCTGATTCTGGGTTGCGCAGTGATGGCCTTCATCGCGCTGACGGTCGAGCACCGGATTCCCGACCGAGCCAACGGCGTCACCACTGCGGCAGCCGAGCTCAGCCGGGCGTGATCCCCCAGGGGGCCGCGAACTCCTGCTCTGGCTCGAGGACAAGCAGGTCATCGCCGGAGTTGAAGGCGTTCGGCGGGCACGTCATCGGTTCCACCGCGATGCCGCTGACCCGCCGGGACGTCAGTGGCAGCGAGTCGCCGGTGAAGACCTGCAACCACTGGTATGCCTTGGCGTCCGCCCAGAGGGTGACCACGCGGCCGGTGTGCGGGTGGGCGAGGGTGACCCGCCAGCAACCATCGGGGCCGGCGACGAGGTTGGTGAATGCCGTGTCCAGGCCCTGCCTGCCCAACACTCTCGGCATGCGGAAGTCCTGACCGGTGCCTTCCACTCCAGCCAACCCCTGCGGCAGGAGTCGGTCATCCACCTCAAGAAAGGCAGCCGCCGGTATGGCGATCTCCACCTCATCAACGCGGTCCTCACCGACGTTGAGATAGGGATGTACACCGAAGCCAAACGGCGCAGCATCGGTCCCCACGTTGCGCGCACGCGGAGTCACCATCAGACCTGTCGCGCTCAGGGCATATGTGACCGACAGGTCCAGGCTCCACTGCCAGCCCTGCTGGGGACGCAACCTGTATCCGAGCGTGAGGGTGTCTTCGGTGTGCTCCTGGACCGACCAGATCGCCCAGCGCACCAGCCCATGGATCGCGTTGCCGCGCTCCGGCTCAGTGAGCGCGAGCTGGTGGCTGGCGCCCGAGAAGGTGTAGCGGCCGTCGCGGATCCTGTTGGGCCACGGCATCAGCAGCTGACCACGCCCAGCCGGGCAGCGGACGTCCTGGGAGTACCCGGCCAGGACGTCCGCTTCGCCAAAGACGTACGAGCGCAGGCCGCCGCCCACCTCGACCACGACAACTTCGTGGTCACCATGGCGGATCGTCCACTGCTGGCCGCTGGGTAGAACGCTCACGGCAGGACACTACGGCCCCCGCAGCTAATTGCTCGGTGCAACACCCGTGTTGGCCTACATCGCCCTGATCGCGATAGCCACCTTGTCGGAGGCGCGAGCCAGGACGAAAGCCTGCCCGCCGGTGACGGGCACCGCCGTCATGGAGCTGGTCAAGGTGGTGCGGCCATAGGTGCCCACGAAGCCGTCCGAGCTCTTGAGCGTGATCGAGGTGGCACTGACTGCGGTGACCTGGCCACGCTGGAATACCAGAGGCTGGGTCAAGCCGTTGACTGTCGCGGTCACATCGCCATGCAGAGCTGTTCCGCCAAGGAGGCTCCCGAGCCCGCCCAGGCCCTGGCCACCCCGCATACCTGGCGCACCCGGCGTACCGGGTTGCCGGGTGGTGCCGTTGTTACCGCCGGAACCGCGGCCGTTGCCCTGGCCAAACTGGCCACGGGAGTAGCCACCCTGTCGCTGCCCCATCATGGCGAAACGGTCATGGTTACGCAGTACTAGAAAGCCGGCAACACCGACGCTGAGGAACATCAGGCCGACAAGGACGACCGCAGCGATGCCAATCGCCCAACGCCCGCCGTGGGTGGACGTTGCCTGGTGCCACACGTTGGTCTTTGGTGCGGGAGCCGGGGCGCCGGGAGGGGGACCTGCGGCAGCAGGCATCGACTGCGTCCCAGGGTTGGCTTCCGCCGGCTGTCCGGACGGCTGGTGTTCCGGCTGCACGGGCGGCCGTTCGGTGGGCTGATCCGTCATAGCGTTCCTTTCCCTTCACCCTCAGGATCCCTCAGCAGCCCGTGAGATGTCAGAAAACTCCCTGAGAATTGCCTATGAGGGCTTGTCTGCCAGGCCGAGGATCTGCACCGCATCCGCCCGCATCTCCATCTTGCGGATCTTGCCGGTAACGGTCATCGGGAACCCGTCAACGACATGGACGTAGCGGGGCACCTTGTAGTGCGCGAGCCGACCCTCACAGAAGGCGCGAACACCCTGGGCCGTCAGCGGCTCTGCGCCCGGACGCATTACGACCCAGGCCATCAGCTCCTCGCCGTACTTGGGGTCGGGAACGCCAATGACCTGAACATCGGCGATGTCCGGGTGGGTGTAGAGGAACTCCTCGATCTCACGGGGATAAACGTTCTCACCACCGCGGATCACCATGTCCTTGATCCGGCCGACGATCGACAGGTAGCCGTCGTCGTCCATCGTTGCCAGATCGCCGGTGTGCATCCAGCGCACGGCGTCAATGGCCTCTGCCGTCTTGTCCGGCTGCTCCCAGTACCCGAGCATCACGCTGTAGCCCCGGGTACACAGCTCCCCCGGCTTACCGCGGGCGACCGTCCGGCCGGTAATGGGGTCGACAACCTTGACCTCAAGATGCGGCATGACCCGTCCTACGGTCCCGGTCCGACGAGCAAGATCATCATCCATGCGGGTCATCGTCGAAACCGGCGAGGTCTCGGTCATCCCATAGGAGATGGCGACCTCTGACATGTGCATCTCGTCGACCACACGCTTCATCACCTCCACCGGACACGGCGAGCCGGCCATGATCCCGGTCCGCAGACTGCTCAGGTCATAGGAGGCGAAGCCGGACAGCCCCAGCTCGGCGATGAACATCGTGGGAACGCCATACAGACTCGTACAACGTTCCTGCTCAACGGCTTTGAGGGTCGCAGCAGGGTCGAAGGCCGGAGACGGGATGACAGCGCACGCCCCATGGGAGACCGCGGCAAGCGACCCCATGACCATGCCGAAGCAGTGATAGAAGGGCACCGGCAGGCAAATCCGGTCATGCTCGGTGTAACCCACGAGCTCGCCGACGAAGAAACCGTTGTTCAAGATGTTGTGGTGGCTCAACGTGGCACCCTTGGGGAAGCCGGTCGTCCCCGAGGTGTACTGGATGTTGATCGCGTCGTCAGGGCTCAGCGTCACCATCCGGGCAGCCAGCTGATCGCCCGAAGCGGCCGAACCCGCAGCGATCAGCTCGTCCCAGCTTGACTCACCGATGTAGACGACCTCGTGCAGGTCGTGACACTGGGGTCGGACCTCGTCGATCATGGCCCTGTAGTCGGATGTCTTGTGCACCACTGCGCTGACGAGCATGCGCATACCCGACTGCTCCAGGACATAGGCGAGCTCGTGACTGCGATAGGCCGGGTTGACGTTAACCAGCAGAGCGCCGACCTTAGCCGTCGCGTACTGCAACAGCGTCCACTCAGGACAGTTCGGAGACCAGATCCCGATCCGGTCACCGGCCTCGATGCCTCCGGCCAGCAGGCCAAGAGCCAGCGCCGTGACGTCGGCATCAAGCTGGGCGTACGTCCAGCGGCGACCGCTGGGCACGTCCACCAGAGCCTCCGCCTCGGGCACCCGCATCACGGTGCGCGCCAGGTTGTCCCCGATCGTGTCGCCAAGCAGCGGAGTCTGGGAGACACCAGAGCCATACGACAACAGTTTTTGAGCCTGCATAGTTCCTCCGCGAGTACGAGGTGAGTGTTCGCTATCTTGGCACCAATGAGCCGACCTGCAGCACGGGTCGCCAGGCCAACTACCGTATGACGTGTGTCCACCTCTTCGCCTCGACCAGCAACCGCCGTCAGGAGCCTCGCCGACGACGTCCGGGGTCGCAGTGACGAGCAGCTACGCGCACTGGTCCGCCGCCGTCCCGACCTCGCGCGCCCGGCGCCCAGTGACCTGACCTCGCTGGCCGCTCGCGCAAGCACACGTGCCAGCGTTCAGCGGGCCCTGGACGGGCTCGACCGTGGACATCTGCAGGTCCTGGAGGCGCTGGTGGTCAGCGGAGATCCGGTCGATCTGGCCATGACCGCGAAACTGCTCGGCACCTCGGCCCGATCCCTGGACGGATTCGTCCGCGAGCTGTGGGACCGCGCGCTGCTGTGGCGCAGCGGCGACGGTAAGCACGTGGTCCGGGCAGTGTCCGAAGTGCTCGGACCTCACCCTGCCGGCCTCGGGCCGGCCATCGCCGAGCTGCCCGGCTCGACCCCGGCGTGGTGCGACTCTGCCGGCGCACTGGACCAGGTCATCGCCTCGGCGCCCGCCGGCGCCCGGAACATACTCGACATGCTCACCTGGGGACCGCCGATCGGGACGCTGTCCCCTGGTGGTCCGATGGCTGCCGCAGGCAACTGGCTTTTGTCCCATCAGCTGCTCAGCTCGCTGTCCGCCGAACATGTCGCTCTGCCTCGCGAGGTCGCCCTGAGACTGCGCGGAGGCAAGCTGCACCGTCAGACCGAGCTGAGCGCGCCGAAGCTGACCGTCACCCGCCACGAGCAGTCCTCGGTGGATGACGCGGCCGGGGGTCAGGCCTCCGAGCTCCTCGGCCTCGTGGACGAGCTCGCCGCGGACTGGGGCCCTCGCCCACCGCGGGTCCTTCGTGCCGGCGGCCTGTCCGTGCGCGACTTCAAG
>CABDZK010000324.1_pt1 | contig 11030 bp, 8 predicted proteins | sample 3132141 | NCBI WGS metagenome assembly CABDZK01 (sample SAMEA5534340, study PRJEB31848) | metagenome | biome: tundra; feature: field; material: soil | place: USA | collected 2013-05 | depth 0.45 m | reverse complement strand
AAGTGTCTGAGCGAGCACCTCTATCGCCTCTTCTGCGTTCACCGAATCAGTTTCGCACATGTTTGGTGTTCGGTAACTACCGAACACCAAACATGCAGCCTCTCACCACTACCCGTAGCCCCACGAGGTCCGCATGCGTTGATCCAACAGTCTTCCGCTCTGCATGGCCCAGACACTGTTCACTTGGCCAGCTCATCCCACCACGATGCCTGCGTCGTTGGGATTGATCCCCGCCGCCCGCTCACGAACTGACAGACACCGGTAGACGGTACGCGAGCGCCGGCGGTCATCACGTCCGCAAACTCACCCGGCGATCGCCGTCGTCGACGTCTCAATCACGCTCAATCGTCACCATGCGCCCCGCCAGATCTCGACCTCCAGGCGATTCCCTGACGATTCTGGCTACACACTTGGTTACACATTGCCAAAGCAAGAGGCCCTCTCACATCCGTGAGAGGGCCTCTGACCTGCGACGACGTTGGTAGCGGGGGCAGGATTTGAACCTGCGACCTCCGGGTTATGAGCCCGGCGAGCTACCGAGCTGCTCCACCCCGCGTCGGTAAACATAACCCTACGCGAACCGGACGGACACACCTAATCCGCCCGGTTCCCAGCGTTTTGCCCGCTTTCACGGCTTGGCAGTCGGTGTCGGCTTGGTCGTAGTGGCACTGGGTGTCGGAAGCGTCACCGAACCCGACGGAGCAGCGGCCACCGCGGCCGCAATCGCGGCCTGCAACTGCTGCTGCGCGACACCGTATCCCGCGAAGTCGCCGTTCTTCAGGGCAGTCTGCCCGGCGGTGTACGCCTGCTGTATCGCGGCGAGGGCAGCCTTCAACGCCGGAGTCGATTGGGTCGCCCCGGTGCCAGTCCCACTAGTGGCAGGAGGTGCTGTCTTGGTGGCGGCAGTGCCCGAATCAGCGGTAGCCACGCCGGAACTGCCGCCGAAGAGCCCATCTAGGGCCCCCTGCAGGGTGTCCGACCAGGCAAGCTGGTTGCCGAAGGCCGTCACGATCGCCCGAGCCAACGGGTACGAAGAGGTGGTCTTGGCACTGACGTAGATGGGCTCGACGTAAAGCAGTCCACCGCCCACAGGCAAAGTCAGCAGGTTACCGAGGTTGATCTGGGAATCCTGGGTCCGGTTGTTGTTGAGGAACTGAGAGAGCGTCAGGGTGAACCGCGGGGACGAGATATTGGATGACTCGATGTCGTTCTGGACCTGCCCCGGACCCTTGACTGTCGTATCGCGTGGCAGTTCGAGTACCCGCAGCACGCCGTACCCCGGACTCTTCTTGCCGGCAACATTGCCGGCATTTGCGTCAGCCGCCATGAACCCAGCCAGCACCGGGCGATTTCCGGTGGGCATAAAGGTTGTCGTCAGCGAGAACGACGGCGACGACTGACCCGGCATCGCGATACTGAGGTAGTACGGAGGCTGGTCAATGGTCGTTGACGCCGTCGGATCATTAGGAATCGTCCAGAAGTCCTGTCCACCGTAGAAAGCGCCCGGATCGGTGACGTGGTAGGTAGCTATCAGGTTGCGCTGGACTTTGAACAGATCCTCGGGGTAGCGCACGTGCGCCATCAGCTGACCGCTCATATCCGACATCGGAAGAACCGTGCCGCCGAAGGTCTTCGACCACGCCTTAAGGATCGGGTCCGTTGGATCCCAGGCATATAGCTTGACGCTGCCGTCATAGGCATCGACGGTAGCCTTGACCGAGTTGCGCATGTAGTTGACCTGCCCTGCCTGTAGGGCCTGCACGTTGGTGGTGCGTGCCGTCAGCGAGTCTGCGGTCACGCTGTTGGTCTGTTGCAGCTTGGAGTAGGGGTAGTCCGCAGACGTCGTGTAACCGTCGACGATCCACTGCACCCGGCCGTTGATCACCGCCGGATAGGTGTTGCCATCCAGGGTGAGCCACGGCGCCACACGCTGAACCCGATCCTGCGGGGTGCGGTGATCGAGCAGCCTCGAGTTGGAGTTGACGGTGTTCGAGAGCAGGAGATTCATCTCGCGGTACTTGATCGCGTAGGCCGCCTTGCGCGCGAAGCTACCTATGTTGACGCCACCTGTACCGGTGTAGGTGGTGTTCTGCTGGCCGGTCGCACTCGAGTTGGGGTAGTCGAGTTCCTTCTTCGGCCCGCCCGCGGGACCTCCGACGATCGAGTAGTCCGGCGAGGACTCACCGAAGTAAATGCGCGGCTCGAAGGTGCCAAGGGGCCCCACCGGCGGGATGTTCTGCTCGAAGAAGACCGGCTGACCGTCCTGACCGCTGCGGTTTCCGTAGGCCGCCACGACACCAAATCCGTGTGTGTAGACCGTGTGGTCGTTGACCCAGTTCCGTTGGGAGGCCGGCAGCCCGTTCAGATCCAACTCGCGCGCCGCGATAACGGTATCGCTCAAGGCGCCGTTGATCGGGTAACGGTCGACGTTGAGGACATCGGGGAACTGGTAGTAAGTCTTGACTGCCTGCAGCTGTTTGAACGTCGGGGACACCACACTCGGGTCGACCAGACGGATACCCGGGATGGTGGCAGTGTCATTGGCTAGCTGACCCTTAGTGGGAGTGGTCGACGCCTGGTACTGGGTGACCTGCGCTCCATCAAGTCCCCAGGCTGTTCTAGTGGCCTGGATGTTGCGGGCGATGTAGGGCGCCTCAAGGGACTTCTCGGAGGGCGCGACCTTGAACTGCTGAACCAACGCCGGGTAGATACCTCCGACGACGATCGCACATACCGCCAACAGCCCCACCCCAATAGCGGGTAGGCGCCATGAGTGGGTCCAGATCGTCGCGACGAACAGGGCTGCGCACATGACTCCGGCGACAGCCAGGATCGCCTTGGTGGGCAAGACCGCGTGCTCGTCGGTGTAGGTCAGGCCGGTGATAAGGCGAGAGTCCTGGGTCGTCAACGAGTAGCGGTCCAGCCACCAGCTGGCGGCCCGCACGAGGGCGATTCCGGCAAGAAGCAAGGAGAGGTGAACACGCGCAGCGGTGGTGGTCCGCTCACCCTTGGTCTGCAGCTGAAGGCCGCCATAGACGTAGTGCGTCAGGGCCGCGGCGATCAGGCCAAGGATCAGGGTCATGGTGAGGAAGCCGACGATGAACCGAAGCCAGGGCAGCGTAAAGACGAAGAACCCGATGTCCAGATGGAACTGGGCATCCTTGGATCCGAACGGCACCCGGTTGACCCACAGCAAGAAGGTCTGCCATTGGCTGGCGGCGGCAGACCCGGCGAAGAGACCGAGAACCACCGGAGCGGCGATCGTGGCCACCTTGCGCAGTGGCTCGAGCATCTCGCGGTAGTGATCGAGGTTCTGCTGCTCCTCAGAAACCGGTGGATAGACCGGGCGCGTGCGATACCCGATCAGCAGACTGGACGCGACGACGGCGGCCGTGACCAGAGCGCCCACCACAAAGAGCCCAACCTTGGTCCACAGCTCGACCCAGAAGACCTTGGTGAAGCCGACGCTGTCGTACCAGAGCACGTCGGTCCACATCTGCGCTACGAGAGTGATGACCACGATGAGGATGCCCAGGATGACCAGGGTTGGGACGAGCGGACCTCGTCGGCGCAGCGTGAACTGCGGCATGGCGGGCCTGCCGGGGCCACTTCCCATGCGGCCGGACCCGAAACCACCCGGTCGACCGCCGGAACCGCCACGGGGACCACCGGACCCCGCGTCGCCGGAACCGCCGAACCAGTTTCCTTGACTCAAGACATCACCGATCTCGCCGTTGCCGCGCACGGAATTGCGCGACCTCCTGGATACACCAACTTACCCACTATCGCTTGGGTTCCCACCAGCGGATGAACATGCGGCAGCATTGGAGTTATGACCAGCACCTTCCAGCCGATCTTCAGTCCCCTGATCACGTCCGCACTTGAGACCGAACGCCACGTCGCCGCCGCCGGCTGGGACCAGCCGCCCCGCCTCTTCGCTCTGGTCAGAACTGCCGGGCTGCTCGAGCGGGAGCCACACTTGCGGGCCCAGATCGGAGTGGGCGAGGAGGAGGCTCTGACCGCGATCGAGCAGGAGGGTCTGCCCAGCACCTCGTCCCTGGAGACCCTGCTTGCCCAGCTCGCCTGGCCGCAAGAAGTCGACGGCGTGGCGCTGGCCGTCGAGCGGCTCGTGGTGCCGCCGGAGGCAGAACGCGACCTGCCCGAGGACCCCGAGCGAGCGGCCGAGGCCCTGGCCGCACACCCGGACCGCAAGGACGTCCGCCTGCTCGTGGCTGTGCTGCGCGACGGCGAGTCCACCTGTTTGCTTCGCCAGCGCGATCACGACACCGACGACAAGGTCGCCTCCGGCCCCGACATCGCGCCTGGCCTGGTGCAGGCGCTCAGTGCCACATTGCAGGACTGACCCGCGGGACCCCACCGTCCACCAGCCGATAAGCCGCCTGCGCCCACCTGGCGGGCTGGTTGCTGATGGGTTAGTTGCTGGTGGGCTACTTGCAGGTCGGCAGCGAAGCTGCACGCTTGGCGGCAATCGCCTCAACGGCATCACGCGCCTGGGTGAACGTAGCGACCTTGACGACCCTCAGCCCGTCCGGGACATGGCCCACGACCTCGTTGCAGTTGTCCGCGGGGGCCAGGAACCACGCTGCGCCACCTCTCTTGGCACCCACCAGCTTCTGCCGGATGCCGCCGATCGGCCCCACGTTGCCCGCGGAGTCGATCGTCCCGGTGCCGGCGATCTGGGCGCCTCCGGTGAGCGAGCCGGGTGTGAGCTTGTCGTAGACCGCCAGAGAGAACATCAGCCCCGCGGACGGGCCACCGACATCGCCTGCGTTGATGCTGACCTTGACTGGGAACACGAACTCGGTTTTCAGAAGAATGCCCACCACCGCGTTGCCAGACACATTGGCCGTCTTGACGGTGACCACCTGTTCCTTACCGGCTCGGCGCACAGTCAACGTGACGCTCTGGCCCGGTTTGTGCGCGCGGATGGCCGCCCGGACCGAGTCAGGGTTGGTGATCGTCTTGCCGTCGATCGAAACGATGATGTCGCCGGCTTGCAGGACCCCCTTGGCCGCAGAGTCCTGGGTCAGCGCCCCAACAGAGACGACTTCGGGGACCGCCCGGCCCAGCGCGCGTAGGGCAACGGCAATGGCCTCCTGCTGCGAGTCGGCCATCTCGGTGGCGCTCTGCTGGTCAACCTGTTTGCTGGTCACCCCCGTAGGGAAGATCTCATCCTCGGGCACCACGGCATTCGTCTTGTCGAGACTGCCGCTGATCCACTCCCACGCGTTTACCGGGTTCGTGGGTCCGCCCAGTACCGCGACCGTGGTGAAGTCCAGCGCTCCGGTTGTGGGGTAGGTCGGGGTGCCCGAGACGGTGATCAGCGGCTGGCTCCCGGAGCCGTTGCCCAAGGTGTTAGTGACCGGGCCGGGCTGCAGGACGGCATACGGCAGATGGACCATGCCCATGACGGCGACCAGAGCGATCCCGACGAACATCGCGATGATCCCGACGCTCGCCCGCCTGCCCAGACTGGTGCCCGGTTCTTTCGCCGTGACCACTGGCTGGCCTTCGGTGTCGATCACGGCGTACCCACCCACTCGTCGGAGCCGTCCTCAAAGATCTGGTGTTTCCAGACCGGGACGGCGGCTTTCACGGCATCGATCAGCTCACGGCATACATCCAGCGCAGTGGCGCGGTGCGCTGCGCTGACTGCAACCACGACCGCGACTTCTCCGATCTCGAGGTGACCGACCCGGTGCAGAACCGCCAGGCGGATCACGTCTGCGCCGGCGCCCACGCGCTCGGTGAGCTCGCGTAAGACTTGGGGCGCGCTCGGGTGGGAGCTGTACTGCAGCGCCTCGACGCTGCGGCCATGGTCGCGCTCGCGCACCACGCCGATGAAGATGGCAATGCCACCTGCCCGGGGGTGGCGAACAGCTTCGAGCACCTCGTCGATGGACAGCGGGGACTCGCGGATGTCCGCGAGCACCACCTCTGCTGCGACCGCGACGTCTTGGACGTCGGCCGTGGTTCGGCTCATTTTCCTGCTCCCTTGCGACGACGACGTCGCATGATGGCGGCGGTGCCCACCAGTGCCACTGCGGCACTGGCTGCGCCCAGCGCCGCGTCCTTGCGATCAAGCCTGCGGCCCGCCACGCCATGGTGGCCGGTAATGCTGTCCATCAGGGCAACCAAGCACGTCACATTGTCGTATGCCGGTTGCCAACCCGCCTCACGCAGGGCCGCCGAAGAGATGGCCCAGGGATACACCGCGTAGGCGAGATCGCTCGCCGGAAACGGCAGTATGCCCACGCGGTGGAGCCGCTGCCCAATCCCCAGGGCCATGCTCTCACTGAGCTCGACCCGAATCATCCCGCTGACTGCCTCGACCTCGGACTGTGTCATCCAGCCCTGCGACCCGACCGTGACCACCGGACCAAGACCGAGCTCGACCGTGGTCACCAGCGCCGTCGCAAGATCCTCCACGTGGCAGAACTGCCAGGCCGGACTGCCGCCCTTGACCGTCAGCAGGCGGGGGGCCTCAAAGTGCCGGGTCATGATGGTGTCGATGTCCGGACCGACCAGTGCGGCCGGACGCACCACGGTGACGGCCAGGCCGGGATGGACCTCGGCAGCAGCGCGAAGAATCTGCTCGACGGCCAGCAGGTCTCCAACCATCCCCTCATCAGGATCGGCAGCCAAAGGTGCGTCGTCGGGCAAGGGCACGGCGTTGGCCGGCGACGCGCCGTAGGTCATGGCACTCGTGACGACGACCAGGTGCCCGACGCCGGCGGCCGCAGCGGAGATCACCACGGTCTGGATCTGCCGGATCGCCCGTTCACGTCGGTTCCGGGCAGTCATCTTGAGGTCGGTCGCCAGATCCGTACTGGCCGCCACATGGATAAGCGCGTCGACGTCGCGTAGCGAGGTCGCCAGATCGGGAGAGTCCAGGTCAACCAGTCGCCACTGGACCCCGTCGGCACCTCCGCGCTCGGCGGCGAGCCCGACGACGGTGCCAATGGCAGCCCCCGTGGCAGAACGCGCCAACATTGCACGCACGATGCGATCGCCGAGCGGTGTCGCGGCATTGGTCACTGCGACGGTCAGCGTGTTGCGCCGGGAGCGAACTCGTACCCTGGGGGAACTCACGGAGACCTCCTCATGTTTACCTTGGAGAGATCATCTTCTCAGGAGATCAAGGAGTCCCGCGTGTCTGATCATCCCCCGCAAGGGCCAGCCGACCCAGACGAACCGGACGAACCGGACTTAGCAGCGATGCTCGCGGCGATGTTTGGTAGTGCCGACAACCCCGAGGTGGCCGACGCTCTGGCTGCCATGGGCATCGACAAGAACGACCCCGCCACCATGGCCATCATCGGATCCCAGCTCAAATCCATGTTCTCCGGGGAAGCCGTTGATCCGTTCAACGTCGAACTCGCCACCGACGTAGCCCGCAAGACCGTTGCTGCAGAGGGCGACTCGGTCGTCGGTGATGTCGCCCGCCGGGAGATCGAGCAGGCCGTCGAGGTTGCCCATCTCTGGATCGACGCTGTGACGGACCTGCCGGCCCCGGCCGGCGCGGTCCATGCCTGGAGCCGAGCCGAGTGGGTCGACCAGACCATGCCCATGTGGCGCGAGCTGGTGGAGCCGGTCGCTGAAGGGGTCAGCACCGCAGTGGTGGCCGCCATGCACTCGCAGATGGGTCAGCTCGAGGCCGGTGAGGACCTCACCTCGATACCGGGCCTTCCTGCGGGGCTGGATCCCAGCGCACTCATGGGCCAGGTCGAACCGATGCTGGCGCGGATGAGCGGAACGATGTTCGGGGTCCAGGTGGGTCAGGCCGTGGGCGCTCTTGCCGGATCCCTGGTCAGCGGTACCGACGTTGGCCTTCCGCTCGTGCCCGGCCACGGCGTCGCGCTGCTGCCGGCCAACATTGCGACCTTCGCTGAGGGCCTTGAGGTCGATCTGGGCGAAGTACGCCTGTATCTGGCAGTGCGCGAGGCCGCGCGCGTGCGCCTGTTCGCCGAGGTTGCCTGGCTAGGCCCTCAACTAGTCGCCGCCGTTCAGGCCTACGCCCGCGACATCAGCATCGACACCGAGGGCATCGAGTCCGCGCTGCAGTCGATCGACCCCTCCGACCCCGATGCCATGCAGTCGGCGCTGTCCAACTCGTTGTTCACCCCCGAACCGAGCCCAGCTCAGCGCGCGGCGCTGGTTCAGCTAGAGACCTACCTCGCTCTGGTCGAAGGCTGGGTGGCTGTCGTCGCCGACCGCGCAACCAGCAAGCACCTTCCGCACCCAGCTGCCCTGGATGAGGCGGTCAGGCGTCAACGCGCCTCGGCCGGACCGGCCGGGCAGATATTCAGCCAGCTCGTCGGCCTCGAGCTGCACCCTCGCCGGTTGCGCGACGCCGCCAACCTGTGGGCGGCGCTGGAGTCCAGGGGCGGCGCCACGGCGCGCGACAGTGCATGGGCGCACCCCGATGTGGCCCCCACTGCGGCAGACCTCGACGACCCGCTTGGCTACGTCGACCGGTTTATGTCCCGGGGCACCAGGGACGAGATGGATGCCGCGCTGGATGCTCTGCTCTCCGAAGACGACACGGGCGAGGAAGGCGACATTGGCAAGGCAGGCAAACCGTAGCGTGACCGGACGTCCTTGGCTGACGGCCTGACATCGGAGAAGCCTCGGATCCTGGGTCAGGCCAAGGTGACCGCCCTGGGGTGGCACAAGCTTGGTCCATCAGGTCCAGGATAGCCGCCTCGGCCTGGGCGTCTCTATTCCTTGATGTACGCCCCTGGACGTCAGGTCCTGAACCCGCGCTAAGTGTGGGGCGGGGCGGGTGAGACTGGGACTTGTCCCTGCGGCCACCCGTGAAGCGAGAACCCGAGGCCGAATCCCGGCCGTTTACGGCCGGGAGGATGTCAGGTCGTCGGTCAAGTCGTCGGGCCACCGGAGTCCGGCCGTTGCGGCGACCCCTTCGAGATAACCCCGCGCTCTCTCGGTGCGTGGGTAGGACTCCAGCAGCAACCAGAACTCGCCACCGTGGCCGGGCTGAAGCAGATGCGTCAGCTCGTGCAGGATCACGTAGTCGAGCACCCACGACGGCATTCCCTTGACTCGCGCCGAGATGCGAATCGTCCCGTCGGCCGGTGTGCAGGAACCCCACCTGGAGTTCTGGTTGGTGACCCAGGAGATGCTGACCGGCTTAGCCAGGCCGCCCAAGAATCGCCGGGACAGGTCAGCCGCCCGCGCCAACAGCTGTTCATCGCTGGGCCGGCGGCGTTTGTCCCCGGCAGCCAGCCTGAGGATCATGGCCTCGACCCACGTTCGCTCCTCATCGGCGGAGAAACGTGCCGGTATGAGCACGATTGTCCGCCCGCCCTCGCGGTAGGCACTTACCGTCCGGCGTCTCTGCCGGCTGCGCCTGACCTCAATCTCCTGCGTATCCACATTCAGAATCTAGGCCAAGAGTGCGACAAATTACATGACCGATGGATATCAAGTTGGGTTCGGTGGTCGCAGAGGACCTGGTCTAGAGCCATCTGGCGACCTCTTAGACCCGGGGCGAGGGCCGTTCCGGGCAGTGTTCGGGGGCTTCCAGCCAGGCTTCTGGCTCATGGAGCCAAAGTCGACCTACCGAACTTGAGCACGAGAAACACCGTCCAATGCACTCAGTTGTGCTCAGGCTGGTCTAGGGTGACACGAGTCCGGTGCCGCACACAGCGGTTGGAACGAAACAGGAGACATAGACAAATGGCAGAGTCTGTAGAGACCGGCGAAACGTACACGGGCGACTTCTACTGCGTGAAGTGCAAGGAGAAGCGAGACGCCACTGGCAAGGTCGTCGAGACGAACGGCCGACGCATGGCCAAAGGCAAGTGCCCCGTATGTGGCACGAACCTGAACCGCATCCTCGGCAAGGCCTGACCAGCCACCGAACCTCGCAAGGGGCGGCACCTGAGCATCACGCTCGGGTGCCGCCCCTTCGCGCGTCAATCTCGAGAGCACCTTGACCGTGCCTGGGCGGGCAGCCGGCGGTGGCCGATTTCTGGGCGGCGCTCTCCCGTGGCCTGGCCGGCGATCCTGCCTCGGCGGTGGTTTCGCCGTCCGCTTTGCTAGTGCACAGGCGGGCACGCGACAATAGCGGGGTGAGCGAAATACCCCGCAGGGCAGCGATGCGAACGGTGAAGCTCGCCGCTTTGCCGTTGGGGCTCGCCGGCCGCACCGCGTGGGGTCTGGGCAAACGCGTCGGCGGCAAGCCAGCCGAACTGGTGGCCGCCGAGGTACAGGCCCGAACAGCCGATCAGCTCTTCAAGGTACTGGGTGAGCTGAAGGGCGGAGCGATGAAGTTCGGCCAGGCGATGTCGATCTTCGAGGCGGCCATGCCCGAGGATCTCGCGGGACCCTACCGCGAAACGTTGACCAAGCTGCAGGACGCCGCACCGCCGATGCCCGCGTCAATCGTCCACGCCGTGCTGGTGGCAGAGCTCGGCCCCCGGTGGAGGCAGAAGTTCCTTTCGTTCAACGACAGGCCTGCAGCCGCCGCGTCGATCGGCCAGGTACACCGTGCCGTCTGGAAGGACGGCCGCGACGTCGCCGTCAAGCTGCAGTACCCGGGCGCGGGCGAGGCTCTGATCAGCGATCTCAACCAGGTCTCCCGGGTGGCTCGGCTTGCGGCCGCCTGGATCCCGGGGCTGGACGTCAAACCGATCCTTGACGAGCTGAAGAGCCGGGTGGCCGAGGAGCTGGACTACGGGATGGAAGCCAAGTCCCAGAAGGCTTTTGCCGCGGCGTTCAAGAGTGACCCCGATTTTGCCATCCCTGACGTCATCCACCACAGGGGCAAGGTCATCGTCAGCGAATGGCTCGACGGAACCCCCCTGTCGACGATCATCGCCACCGGTTCCCAGCAAGCCCGCGACGCCGCTGCGGCGCACTATCTGGAGTTCCTGCTGGTCGGGCCACAACGGGCCGGCTTGCTGCATGCCGACCCACATCCCGGCAACTTCCGGCTTCTGCCTGATGGCCGGCTCGGGATCCTCGACTTCGGCGCGGTCAACCGG
>CABDZK010000322.1_pt1 | contig 11037 bp, 7 predicted proteins | sample 3132141 | NCBI WGS metagenome assembly CABDZK01 (sample SAMEA5534340, study PRJEB31848) | metagenome | biome: tundra; feature: field; material: soil | place: USA | collected 2013-05 | depth 0.45 m | reverse complement strand
GCCCGACCTCGAGCTCAAACGACTGACCCCGAGCAACAAGGATGATCTGCTTTTTGACGACGTGTTGTGGGTCGAACGGGCGAAGCAGGAGCACGACGGGTTCGCCGAGACGTTGCGAGAGCTGAACGTTGACGTCATCCATTTCGACACCCTGCTGCGCGAGACGGTTCAGCTGCCCGAGGCGCGTGACTACATCCTGGACCACATCTTCGACCAACGGGTCTACGGACCCATCGCGCTCGACCCGGTCCGGGCGGCGCTCGCATCCCTGGACTCGCAGGCGCTCACCGAGACACTGATCGGTGGGCTGACCAAGCGCGAGGTGCTCGAGTGGATTGATGAGCCCCCATCGCTGTTCTTTCATGCCATGCAGGACGACAGCTTCCTGCTCTCGCCGCTGACCAATCACCTGTTCACCCGCGATACGTCCTGCTGGATCTATGACGGCGTGGCGATCAATGCGATGCGCAAGAACGCCCGGATGCTCGAGTCGCTGCACTATGAGGCGATCTACCGGTGGCACCCGCTGTTCGCCAGCGCTGACTTTCGCACCTGGTCGGAGGGAACTTCAGGTGGCACGGCCACCATGGAAGGTGGCGACGTCCTGGTCATCGGAAACGGCGCGGTGCTGGTGGGGATGAGCGAACGCACTACGCCACAGGCGGTTGAGCGTCTGGCAATCCGGCTCTTCGCCGCCGGCTCCGCCCGCTGCATCGTCGCCGTGACGCTGCCACAGCGCCGGGCGTTCATGCACCTGGACACCGTCATGACGATGGTGGACGGCGAGACCTTCACCAAGTACGAGGGTCTGTCCATGTTGGCGTCGTTCACGGTCGAGCCTGGCGACACCGATTTGGAGCTTCGGGTCACCCAGCATCCGCCGGAGGACATGCACCGCGTCATCGCGGCGGCACTGGGACTGGACTCTATCCGTGTGCTCACCCCGATCCAGGATGTCCACTCCGCAGAGCGCGAGCAGTGGGATGACGGCTGCAACGTGCTGACGATCAGCCCGGGTCTGGTCGTCGCCTACGAGCGCAACGTCACCAGCAACATGTACCTGCGCAAGAACGGGGTCGAGGTGGTGACCGTTTCCGGCAGCGAGCTGGGGCGGGGCCGCGGAGGCCCCCGCTGCATGACCTGTCCAATCGAGCGGGAGGCTATCTAGCATGTCCTACAACCTGAGCGGTCGTAGCTTCCTCAAGGAGGTCGACTTCACCTCCCTCGAGTGGCGCGAGCTGCTGACCCTGTCCGCATCGCTGAAGGCAGACAAGGCTGCCGGGCGCGAGCGCCAACATCTTGCCGGCAAGAACATCGCACTCATCTTTGAGAAGACCTCCACCCGCACACGCTGCGCGTTCGAGGTTGCCGCGTTCGACCAAGGAGCCCATGTCACCTATCTCGACTCCAGCGGAAGCCAGATCGGGCACAAGGAGTCGATGAAGGACACAGCCCGGGTGCTGGGCCGGATGTATGACGGTATCCAGTACCGCGGGTCCCGCCAGGAGTCGGTGGAGACTCTCGCAGAGTTCGCCGGCGTCCCGGTGTTCAACGGCCTGACAGACCAGTGGCATCCCACCCAGTCGCTGTGCGACATCCTCACGATGCGTGAGTCGTGCCCCAAGCCGGATGCCGAGATCGGCTTCGCGTTCTGCGGGGACGCCCGGAACAATGTCGGCAACTCGCTGCTTCTGGCCGGCGCCCTGATGGGGATGGACGTGCGCATGGTCGCCCCGCGCGCGCTCTGGAACACCGATGACGTCATCGCCGCCGCTATGGCGATCGCGAAGACCACCGGCGCCCGGATCACCCACACCGGCGACGTCGACGAGGGCGTCGCCGGGGTTGACTTCGTCTACACCGACGTCTGGGTCTCCATGGGGGAGCCGAAGGAGAAGTGGGCTGAGCGCATCGAGGCGCTGCACCCCTACCAGGTCAACGCGGACCTCATGAAGCGCACCGGCAACCCCGACGTCCGGTTCATGCACTGTCTGCCCGCCTTTCACGACCGTAATACGACCGTGGGCGAGCAGCTCTTCCAGACGACTGGACGGGATGCGCTCGAGGTCACCGACGAGGTCTTCGAGTCCGGCGCGTCCATCGTGTTCGACCAGGCGGAGAACCGGCTGCACAGCATCAAGGCCGTCCTCGTGGCGACAATGGGCGGCTGAGGACCATGAGCCGCCTCCGGGAGGCGTGAGATGCGCATCGTGGTCGCGCTCGGGGGCAACGCGCTGCTCAAGCGGGGAGAGCCGCCGGACGCAGCCAACCAGATTGCCAACGTGGCGCTGGCCGTTGAGGCGCTGGCCCCTCTGGCCCGCCAGCACGAGCTCGTGGTGACCCACGGCAACGGTCCTCAGATCGGCGTGCTCGCAGTAGAGAGCGCGTCGGACCCGAGGTTGTCGGCGCCCTATCCCTTGGACGTGCTCGGGGCCCAGACGCAGGGGATGATCGGCTACTGGCTCCTGCAGGCCTTCCAGAACGCATTGCCAGGGCGTCAGATCGCGGGCATGTTGAACCAGACGCTCGTCCTGGCTCACGATCCCGCGCTCGATAACCCGACCAAGTTCGTCGGCGAGGTCTACGTGGAGGAAGAGGCCCTGCGGCTGGCACGAGAACGGGGCTGGACGGTTCGTCAGGACGGGAACGGGTGGCGCCGGGTCGTCGGGTCGCCCAAGCCTCAGCGCGTCGTCGAGACCAGGATGATCCGGTTGCTGCTTCGCAGCGGCGCGGTGGTCGTCTGCGCGGGCGGCGGGGGTGTGCCGGTCGTGCGTGACGAGCGTGGCAAGCTGCGCGGTCTCGAGGCGGTGATCGACAAGGACCTCACCGCGGCGGTGCTCGCCGAGGCCCTGGAGGCAGACGTGCTGATGGTGCTGACCGACGTGCCGAACGTCGTGCGCAACTACGGCACGCCGCAGGCCGAGCCGATCTCGCGGATCACACCGGGGGCGCTGCGTCGGGAGATCTTCCCGGACGGGTCGATGGGTCCCAAGGTCGATGCGGTGTGCCGGTTCGTCGAGCTGACCGGGGACATGGCTGCGATCGGCCGGCTTGCGGACGCGGAGGCGATCATGGCCGGGGATGCCGGGACCATCGTTACCCCCGGTGGCAACTATGGCGGGCCCGACGACCTCGTGAACTGACGATGATGACGCAGCGGTCACCGGGTGCAGGGGGCTCAGGCAACCAGGGATCTGCCAGACGTATTGAGGTTGATCCCGAGCGAATCGTGAAATGGGTCAACGGTTTCGTCGAGCGTCATGGCGTGTTGCAGAGCCGTGCAGGGGAGTTGACGTGGTCGTCGGCCCACACAACGGTGACCCTTACTGCGGCCGACGGGGCAACCGCGGTCCTTGAGCCGTTCGTACCCGGTGGTCACACAGGATCTGCTGGGGCCGATGAACCCAACGGGTCCGGTGGCACGGGTGGACCCGGCGTCCCCGGCGAACTGGATGGGCTGGCCGCCTGGGCGTCGCCGCCGGTCGATATTGCCCTGATCCTGGTCCGGCGAGGTGGGTATGGCGTGGGTCTGGGGCAAGGCCCGGAGCTCACCTCCCACAAGGTGGGCACTCGCTACGTCCAGTCCCGGACCGCCGCCGGTGGCTGGTCACAGCACCGTTTCGCGCGACGCCGAGACAACCAGGCGGACGCGCTGGTTGTCTCGGTCATCGAGCACGCCCGACGGGTAGTGCTGGCCTCACCCACCGGCGCCCTGGTTGTCGGCGGCGACAAGTCGTTGGTTCGAGACGTCCTGGCCGACCCACGGCTGGCCAGACTTGCACGGCTCCCACGAAGGGAGCTCTTCGACCTGCCCGATCCCAAGCTTGTCATCCTGAAGCAGGCACTGCGCCGCGGCCGGGCCGTGCGCATCATGCTCGGTGAACCTCACCTGACCGTCGTCGAGCCATAGTCACCGAGGGCGAGCGGCGGGGCGGGTACCGGAGCTCGATGTGCCCGATCTCGGGCTTCAGTGCTCCGGGGTCACGCCAGGACCGGTTTGAGCGCGTCGAGCAGGCTCGGCGAGCCCGGCAGCACCTCCAGGTCGTACCGAACGCGGATTGCGGGCTTGCGGATCTCGATCACGTGACGCAGGTCGATGGGTGTGCCGATCACGACGACGTCGGCGTCCGTCGCGTCGATAATCTGCTCCATCTCGGCGAGCTGGCCCTGCGAGTAACCCATTGCTGGCAGCACCGGCCCGACGTCGTACTTGAGGAACGTCTGGGCGATCGTGCCGATCGCCCAGGGCCGCGGGTCGACGATCTCGGTCGCTCCATGTGCTCGGGCCGCGACGACCCCGGCGCCGAACTTCATCTCGCCATGGGTCAGGGTCGGACCGTCCTCGACCACCAGGACGCGCTTTCCCTTGATCGCATCGGGATCGTCCACGCTCACGCGGCTGTCCGCCTTGATGACGCTCGCCTCAGGGTTCGTCTGGTGGATCGTTTCCATCAGTGCGTTGACCTGTTCGGCCGAGGCCGAGTCCATCTTGTTGATCACGATCACGTCGGCCATGCGCAGGTTGACTTCGCCCGGGTAGTAGCTCGTCTCATGACCGGCACGCAACGGGTCGGCCACCACGATGTGGATGTCCGGCTTGTAGAAGGGCAGGTCGTTGTTCCCTCCATCCCACAGCAGCACATCGCACTCCGCCTGCGCCTGCTCCAGGATCTGGCCGTAGTCGACGCCCGCGTAGATGATCGTGCCCGATGTGATGTGGGGCTCGTACTCCTCGCGTTCCTCGATCGTGGTGTCATATCGGTCGAGGTCCTGAAGCGTCGCGTACCGCTGCACCCGCTGAGCCTCGAGGTTCCCGTACGGCATCGGGTGCCGGACCGCCACGACGCGCTTGCCGGCATTCTTGAGTGTGTCAGCGATCGCTCTGGTTGTCTGGCTCTTGCCCGCACCCGTGCGCACGGCGCAGACGGCGACCACCGGGACGGTGGAGGTCAGCATCGTGGCGCGCCCCCCGAGCAACACGAAGTTCGCGCCGGCGGCCAGCGCCTGGCTGGCCTTATGCATCACGCTCGTGTGGCTGACGTCCGAGTAGCTGAAGATGACATCGTCGATCTCCTGCTCCCTGATCAACTGCGTGAGCATGCTCTCGTCGTGAATCGGGATGCCGTCTGGATAACGCTCGCCTGCCAGGCTCGCCGGGTACGTCCGGTCGTCGATGAAAGGGATCTGAGTCGCGGTGAAGGCGACCACCTCGACCTGGGGATCGTCGCGATAGGCGACGTTGAAGTTGTGGAAGTCGCGCCCGGCGGCGCCCATGATGAGAACTCGACGGCGCATCCCTGGATCCTCTCGGAGGTTGGTGCACGGAACGTACGGCCGGGCACCGCCCTTCGCGCTGAATCTGTCGAGTGCCCCGTGGAACATACTGGCATGAAAGGGTCATAACGGCGCAGCACGCGAGCATGATTTGCCCAACACTGGCTAGGGTGACACCCATGTTTGCGCGTCCGTCTCTTCTTCGCCCACCCGTGCTTCAACCTGGCGACAAGGTGGCCATCCTGTCGCCGTCGTGGGCAGGCCCGGGAGTGTTCCCGCACGTGCAAGACCTTGGCTTGAAGCGGTTGCGTGAGCACCTGCAGCTTGAGCCTGTGGAGTACCCGACAACCCGCCAGCTCGGTGCCACGCCTGCGGAGCGTGCAGCCGACATTCACGATGCCTTCGCGGACCCCGAGATCATGGCGATCATGGCGAGCATCGGCGGAAGTGACCAGCTCAAGGTGCTCCGCTATCTGGATCCCGTTGTCCTGCAGGCCAATCCGAAGGCTTTCTTCGGGTACAGCGACAACACCAACCTGCTCCTATACCTCTGGAACCTCGGGATCATCGGTTTCTACGGGGGATCGACCATGGTGCACCTGGCGCGGCCAGGACGTCTTCACCCGACCACCCTGGAGTCGATGCGCAGGGCCCTGTTCGAGCCCGGCGAGGTCCAGCTCTCACCCGTCGTGGAGATGACCGACGAGAACCCGAACTGGGAGGACGCAACGGCGTTGGAGGTCGAGATGCCCATGCGTGCGGGGCCGGGCTGGATCTGGGCGGGGGAGCAGCGATCCGTGACCGGACCCACCTGGGGTGGGTGCCTGGAGATTCTGGACATGCACCTGCGCGCGGGAGCTCACCTTCTGGCTCCCGGCGCGTATGCCGGGTGCGTCCTGTTGCTTGAGACCTCTGAGGAGATGCCCAGCTCGGAGTACGTCTACCGGACGCTGATGGGGATGGGGGAACGCGGCATGCTCGAGCAGTTCGCCGCGGTTGCGGTGGCAACGCCGAAGGCCTGGGACCGTGAGGTCGGCCAGCCGGTAGCCGAGCGGACCCAATTTGCCAAGGACCAAAGAGCAGCGATACTTCGTGCCCTCGATGAGTACAACCCCGGCGTACCAACGGTTTTCGGCTTGGACTTTGGGCACACCGATCCGCAGATCGTGATTCCGTACGGCGGGTCGATGACGATTGACGGGAGTAAGCGCACCGTCACGGTGACCTACTGACAAGGTGGGCCCAGGATCAGGTATCGAGTGCCTCGAGGAGCTGTGGGCCATACTTCTCCAGTTTGGCCACCCCGACGCCGCTGACGGTGCTGAGCTCGTCGAGGGTCGTCGGGATGCGGGTCGCGATCTCGCGCAGGGTCGCGTCGTGGAACACGACATACGCCGGGACTCCCTGACCCTTCGCGGTCCCTGCGCGCCACGTGCGGAGCTTCTCGAAAACAAGGGTGGCGGCCGCGTCAAGATCGATGGCCGCCGCGACGCCAGGCTTCGGCGATCGTGTCCGTGTCGTCGGTCGCGGGCCCTCGCGGCGCAGCAGCACCGTGCGCGAGCCGCGCAGCACCTCGGTACTGGCGCCGGTGAGCGCAAGCGTCCCGTACCCGTCGGAGTCGACCCCCAGCACGCCCTGAGCGAGCAGCTGTCGCACCACGGCGCGCCACTCGGTGTCGGACAGCTCCGTGCCGATGCCGAAGCCCCGCAGCGACGCGTGGCCGAGCTGGCTCATCCGTGGCGTGGACTTGCCGAGCAGGATGTCGACCAGGTGTCCAGCGCCGTATCGCTGCCCGTGCTCGTGGTCCAGGCGACTCACCGTCGAGAGCAGCTTCTGGGCGGCGATCGTGCCGTCCCATGTCTGCGGAGGCGCGAGGCACGTGTCGCAGTTGCCGCACGGGGCGCTGCCCTGATGGAAGTAGGCGAGCAGCTGCACGCGCCGGCACTTGGCGGTCTCGCACAACGCCAGCATGGCGTCCAGGTGGGCGCCCAGGCGGCGCTTGTGGGTTGCGTCGCCCTCGGAGGTGTCGATCATCCGGCGTTGCTGCACGACGTCCTGCAGCCCGTAAGCGAGCCACGCTGTCGACGGTAGGCCGTCTCTGCCCGCTCGGCCGGTCTCCTGGTAGTACCCCTCGACAGACTTGGGCATGTCCAGGTGCGCCACGAACCGTACGTCGGGCTTGTCGATGCCCATGCCGAACGCGATCGTCGCCACCATCACCAGGCCGTCCTCACGCAGGAAGCGGGCCTGGTTCCAGGCCCGGACACCGGAGTTCAGGCCTGCGTGGTAGGGCAGCGCGGGGATCCCGTGGTCGACGAGGTACTGCGCGGTCGTCTCGACAGACGCGCGCGACAGGCAGTAGACGATGCCCGCGTCGCCGGGGTGTTCGGTGAGCAGCAGGTCGAGAAGCTGCGCCTTGGGGTTGTTCTTCGGGGCGATGCGGTACTGAATGTTCGGGCGGTCGAAGCTCGCGACGAAGTGCCGGGCGTCGGTGAGCTGCAGCCGCTGGGCGATCTCGGCGTGCGTGGCCTCGGTGGCCGTCGCGGTGAGCGCGATGCGCGGGACGGCAGGCCAGCGGTCGTGCAGCACCGACAGCCGCAGGTAGTCGGGGCGGAAGTCGTGGCCCCACTGGGACACGCAGTGGGCTTCGTCGATCGCGAACAGGGCGATCTTGCCGCGATCAAGTAGATCGAGGGTGGCCGGGACGCGCAGGCGTTCGGGTGCGAGGTAGAGCAGGTCCAGCTCGCCGCGCAGGAATGCGGACTCCACCTCGCGTCGAGCGCCGCCGTCCTGGGTTGAGTTGAGAAAGCTGGCGCGGACCCCGAGCGCCGACAACGCGTCCACCTGGTCTTGCATGAGCGCGATGAGAGGGGAGATGACGACGCCGGTTCCGAGCCGCACGAGCGCCGGGATCTGGTAGCACAGGGATTTGCCGCCGCCGGTTGGCATGAGCACGAGCGCATCACCGCCGGCCACGACCGTGTCGATGATCTCGCCCTGTTCGCCGCGGAATGTGTCGTAGCCGAACACCTTGGTCAGCACCTCGAGCGGGCTGGGTAGAACCGGCCCGGGGACCGATCGTGGCTCCGCGTTCACGGGCGGGACGCGCGCGGCCGGCAGTCCGAGGCCTGCTGGTGAGTGTCCGGGCTCCCCGGTGGGCTGCTCCTGGTGGTGGTCGGTGGCGGGTTCGCGTGCGGGGTCCTGCGTGGGGGCGCCGTCGTACTCAGGGTCGTACGGCGGTTCTTCGTTGAGCGCAGTCCACCCCAGAGTCACGCTCGCAGCCTACGGGCCCGAGGTGACATCGTTGGGGGCCGACGTGCGCCCTGGCGGCGGCGTGTTATCCATGGCATCAAAAGCCGAACGTCGTGGTGGTGGCCTACTGAGCGGACACTGCTGAGATGTGGCCGGGCAGCCAGGCGACGAACGCGTCCAGGTTGGGCACGGTGAGGTCGGCGCCCGCGGCCAGGAGCGCCGTCCGGTCGTTGGCTCCGGTGGTGACGCCCAGGGCATAGGCGCCGGCGCTGCGGGCGGCAGTCATGTCGCCGGGGTGGTCGCCGACGTAGATCGAGGCACCTTCGGCGACCAGGGCGCTGGCCTTGTCGCGAGCGAACAGCTCCCCGTAGACGACGTCCACCAGCTCGCTCAGCCCGGCCTCAGCCAAAGCCTTGTGGACCGCGGGGGTGAACTTCGCCGAGACCACAACCGTGCGCCCACTCGCGGCGTGGACGGCGTGTAGAGCCTGGAGGGCTCCGCGCATCGGCAGTGTCCGGGGGGCGTCGGGTTCGTCGTAGTAGTGGCGGTAACGCAGCACCAGGGCGTCCGCATCGACCGCTGCTCCGACCGCACGAGCCGTGTTGGCCAGCGGCATCCCCAGATGTGGTGTGAGCTCCTCACGGCTCACCGCTACACCGAGATCTGCAAGCGCACGGATGTAGGCGCTGATGATGCGTTCGTGGGAGTCGACCAGGGTGAGGTCCAGGTCGAAGCCGACGGTTAGGGGAGAATTCACTCTCGCGACCCTAACAATCGCCGCTGCAGGGCGTCTGCACGTCATGGTCCCCCTCTTCTCCACGTAGACTGGGCCCGAACCCCACACGACACGTTCGCCATTGCGGCGCGTGCTTGTATGCCGTTTTGCCCGTCCGCACACCCCCACGAACCAGAACAGGAGCCCGTCGTGCTCGCAGCCACCGGTATCGAGATCCGTGGAGGGTCACGCCTGTTGCTAGAGGGCGCGACCTTCCGGATCGCCCCTGGCGACCGGATCGGACTGGTCGGACGCAACGGGTCGGGAAAGACGACCTTGGCCAAGGTTCTTGCCGGGGTGGGCACCGCTACTGCGGGTCAGGTGACCTCCTCCGGCGACATCGGCTACCTGCCCCAGGACCCGCGCACGGGCGACCTCGAGATGGTGGGCCGCGACCGCATCCTGTCCGCACGGGGCCTGGACTCGATCATCCGTGACATGCGCGACGCCGAGGGGGCGATGGCCAGCGCGGATGACAAGACCCGTGACAAGGCGATGAGCCGGTACACCCGCCTCGAGGAACAGTTCACCGGGCGGGGCGGCTACGCGGCCGAGTCCGAAGCGGCCGCGATCGCCTCGGCGCTGGGACTGGACGACCATATTCTCGGGCAGTCCATAGCCACCCTCAGTGGTGGGCAGCGCCGCCGCGTCGAGCTCTCCAGGATCCTGTTCTCAGGTGCCTCGACCTTGCTCCTGGATGAGCCGACCAACCACCTGGATGCCGACTCGGTCCTCTGGTTGAGGGACTACCTGCGGGCCTACAAGGGCGGGCTGATGATCATCAGCCACGACGTCGAGATGCTCGAGACCGTAGTGAACCGGGTCTTCCACCTCGATGCCAACCGGGCCGAGATGGACATGTACAACATCGGCTGGAAGTCCTACCTGCTCCAGCGCGAGACCGATGAGCGACGTCGCAAGCGTGAGCGTCTGAACGCAGAGAAGAAGGCCAGCACCTTGATGGCCCAGGCCGACAAGATGAGGGCCAAGGCCACCAAGGCAGTGGCCGCCCAGAACATGGCTAAGCGTGCCCAGCGACTGCTGGCGGGCATCGAGGGCGAGCGGGTCAGCGACAAGGTCGCCAAGCTGCGTTTCCCGGACCCGGCACACTGCGGCAAGACGCCACTGAGCGCGTCGGGGCTGTCACGGTCATACGGCTCGCTGGAGATCTTCACCGACGTCGACCTGGCCATCGACCGCGGCTCGCGGGTCGTCGTCCTTGGCCTCAACGGCGCGGGCAAGACCACGTTGCTGCGGATCCTCGCCGGGGTGGACCAGCCCGACACGGGCCAGGTTGAGCCGGGCATAGGGCTCAAGATGGGCTACTACGCCCAGGAGCACGAGAACCTCGATGTCACGCGGACCGTCCTTGAGAACATGAAGTCGGCAGCCCCGGACCTCGGCGATGTCGACACCCGGAAGACCCTGGGCTCCTTCCTGTTCAGCGGGGATGACGTGCACAAGCCCGCCAACGTGCTTTCCGGTGGCGAGAAGACCCGGCTGTCCCTGGCCATGTTGGTGGTGTCAGCGGCGAATGTGCTCCTGCTCGACGAGCCGACGAACAACCTCGATCCGGCCTCCCGCGAGGAGATCCTGGGCGCCCTGCGCACCTACAAGGGCGCCGTTGTCCTGGTCAGCCACGATGAAGGCGCGGTCGCCGCTCTTGAGCCCGAACGGGTCCTGGTTCTGCCCGATGGTGTCGAGGACCACTGGGGTCCGGACTATCTGGACCTCGT
>CABDZK010000316.1_pt1 | contig 11185 bp, 7 predicted proteins | sample 3132141 | NCBI WGS metagenome assembly CABDZK01 (sample SAMEA5534340, study PRJEB31848) | metagenome | biome: tundra; feature: field; material: soil | place: USA | collected 2013-05 | depth 0.45 m | reverse complement strand
GCCGTCGCGGACCGCGTCGTGGATCGCCAGCGGGATGCTCGCCGACGAGGCGTTGCCGACCGTCTCGACGTTGAAGTAGAGGCTGTCTTCTGACAGCCCTGCCTGCAGTGCGAGATCGATCACCATGGTCTTGTTGGCCTGGTGGGGGACGATCAGGTCGATGCTCTCCAGCAGCGATGCCTTCACGCCATCCGGGTCGGGGAGCACCTTGAGCTCGCCAATCATCTGCTCGAGGTAGCGGCCGGCCAGCTTCTTGACCTCCGGACCGTAAAGGGTGATGTTGTTGTCGAACGCGGGGTTGGGCCAGATGATCGAGTTCACCTGGCTGGCCGGACCACTGGCGTAGGTCTGCATGAACTCGATGTCCGTCGGCTCGCCTTCGGCGGCAACGCCGATCACAAAGGCAGCCGCCCCGTCACCGAAGATCATCCGGGACGGCCGGACGTTGCCGATCTTGTCCGAGAACTTCTCAACGCACACGACGAGCACAGGCCGCTGTACCTCTTGCAGGATCCGCGTCGCATCGGACAGTCCGTAGGCCATACCGGCGCAAGCCGCGATGATGTCGCAGGATGCGTGAGTCTGGTAGATGCCTAGCTGACCGGAGATCCAGGTCGCCACGGACGGAATGATGCGGGTGCTCGTGCAGGTACAGAGCAAGACCGCCCCGATCTCGTCGGGACCACGGCCGGAGTGTGCCAACGCAGCCTTGGCCGCTTCCAGCGCGATCTCCTCCAGGCTTTTGGTGGTGTAGCGCCGTGACTCGATGCCGGTCTTGGCAAGGATCTCGTCTGCGGTCATGGGTGACCAGTTGTAGGCCGAGTTGCGGATCAGGTCGTCATTGCTGCAGACCAGTTCACCGTGAACCACCGCCAGCGCCTCGATCTTGGGCATCACCGAGAACTGGCTCCGCACGTTCACCGGCGGGTAGGGCCGCACCGGAGCGACGGCCTCCTTGGCCTTCGAGCCGGGCGCGGGCACCACTCCGGACTCGATGCGTCGCAGGAACTGGCGCACCTCCTGGTCACGTGGGTACATGAGCACGACGTAGTCGTCATCGCGCAACTGGCCGACCTCGACAAGCTCTGCCTGGGAGCGCTCCCACGGGTACTGGTTGTGCAGCACCTTGGCCCAGCGACTCAGTGCCTCAAGCTCGGGGACCTCCTCGGCGCAGTCGACGATGTCGGCCAAGTCGTACATCGGGAAGTCAGGGTCGTAACTGGGCAACCGGAAGGTCAGGTTCCTCGGCTCGGACATGATCTGCGACACGGTGGGCTTGATCGGCTGCAGATCGGTGGCATCGTGCTTGCGGTGCCCGAACACATCGAAGAGAATCGCGAAGATTCCGTCCTCGACCTCACGGTTCCAGGTCGGCGGCAGCGCCTCGTAGGCACCCAGCACCGCGGCGACCTTGCGGTCACCGTTCTGCCAGGGGGTCACGATCGGCATGAAGACATCGGTACGGGTGCGCGGAACATCAGCCCAGCGGGTGGGTCGCTTCTCATACAGCGGCATCGCAAATCGGTTGGTCCAAAAGAGGTTCAGTGCAAGGTCGCGCATCAGGTCATACCGGCTGGAATAGGCGCCCTCCTCCACCCGCTTCAAGATTTCCGTGCCCGACGGCGCCTTCACCTCGAAGTCGCGTCTGATCACGGCGTCCAGCTGCTCGAGGCTGTGCATGACAGACAGGTCGAGCTCTGGTACGAAGTTGGAGGGGAACACGATCCGGTCATGCCGGTTCACGACGAATGGCTGCATGGCCACATCCTTTGAGGGGTTGTCAGTCTTGATGGGGCTACCGCCAACATCAACTGTCTCCCAGCTGCGACATGGTCTCAGGTCCGTGGCGAAGCAAGGGAGCCCTTCAACAGTAACGACGATTCTTGCAACAGTAACGACGATTCTTGCGGTCCGCGCGCTGAAACCCTACCCTCTAGCCAGATGGCTAGTATCCGGACATACTTCACCCATCAGCCGCGAATTGATCTGGGCGAAGTACGTCACACCACCTTGTGTGTGCCCGTGCCCATCTGATTTTCGTGGCACGCGCTGGGCTCGGCTAACCGCCAGGTTCTGCGGTAACAGCCTGGGAGGCGCCTCATGAACGACATCAGCTCGACCATCATCGAACCAGTTACCGGAGTGATCGGCCAGAAGCTTGCCGGGCGAGTTGCACTGGTCACCGGAGGGACCCGGGGTATCGGCGCGGCGATCTGCAAGAGCCTGGCCAGCCAGGGTGCCTCGGTGGCTGCCGGATACAGCGGAAACCAGGAGCGCGCCGAGCGGTTCCTCAAGGAGTTCGAGCGCGACTTCGACGGCCCCGGGCGGGCGAGCATCCACCAGGGCAACGTCTCTCACCCCGAAGACTGCCGTCGGGTGGTCCAGGAAGTGCTCGACCAGCATGGCCGGATCGACATCCTGGTCAACAATGCCGGCATCACGATGGACAAGATGGCCATGAAGATGTCAATAGAGAACTGGAACGAGGTTCTTGCGGTGAACCTGTCGGGCTCGTTCTACATGGCTCAGCCGGCGCTGGAGCACATGGTCGAACGAGGGACCGGTCGCATCATCTTCGTCTCCTCGGTCATCGGCGAGACCGGGAACATCGGCCAGGCGAACTACGCCGCGTCCAAGGCAGGCATGCTCGGACTGACCAAGACCCTGGCCAAGGAGACGGCCTTCATCCTCGCCCGGGCGGGCAGGCTCGTTGACAACGGCGTGGGCATCACCGTGAACACGGTGACACCAGGCTTCGTGGCCACCGAGATGCTCGAGAACGTCCCGGAAAAGGTGCTGGACAAGATCAGGTCACAGATCCCGGTCGGCCGGTTGTGCCACCCCGAAGAGATCGCCCGCGTGGTCCACTTCCTGGCCGCAGACGCTTCCGCATACATCACCGGACAGGTCTGGGGCGTCAACGGCGGCCTGGACATGTAGCCCGCACGGAACCGGCACAGATACAAGAGATGAACATACCTACCGGGTGCTTGACATACCAAGCATCCGGTAGGTATGTTTCTCTTGTGTCGGTAACGCCGTGCACCTATCAAGTCTCTCTAAGGAGTTCACCGTGGTAACACCTAACACCAAGACCACCAGCGAGAACGAGATCCCTGCCCTTGCCCAGAAGTTCCACGAGCAGCTGATCTCCACCGTCAAGCAGGGTCAGCAGCTGTCTATCGACGCTGCCCAGACCTGGGCCAAGACTGTGTCGGTGCTTCCCGCATTCGACCTGCCGAAGATCCCTGGCGTTCCCGCCCTGCCCGGCGTCGAAGCCGCAACGAAGTACACCTTCGATGTTGCCGCTGACCTTCTCAACGCCCAGCGTGAGTACGCACTTCAGCTGACCAGCGCGCTGGTCCCAGCGAAAAACTGAACCGGATCCCGGCTTCAGCTTCGACGCACGACACAGATCCGACACGGGAAACAGAAGAGTCAATGGCAACAGCAGAAGATGACGCCCGGCGCATGCTAGGAGGATTCATCCGGGCGCAGCGACAGATGGCAAATCTGTCGCTGCGCCAGCTATCTGCGCTGGCCAAGGTCTCCAACCCCTATCTAAGCCAAGTCGAGCGCGGGTTGCACGAGCCATCCGTACGGGTACTCAAGTCCATCGGCGAGGCGTTGAACGTGTCGGCCGAGACCCTGTTCGAACAGGCCGGCCTGATCAATCCAGCCGAAGACCTGGACGACGAGGCGACCGAGCACGCGATCCGGGCCGACCGGCGGCTCACAGAAGCGCAACGCCACGCATTGCTTGGTGTCTACCGAAGCTATGTCGGGGACACCGACACCGAAACCTGATTCCACCCGCCCGTGGGTCACCAGACTTTCTTGGCTCAACGGCCGATTAGGGGAGTTCGACATCATGAGTTCAGCCAATAGCTTCGAGTCAGCAGTAAGCGGCTTCGAGTCGGTGAGCCGATCAGTTCTCGACCGTCTGGGTATTGCCGAAGACCCGCTCGTCGGCGCCGATCCAGTAGCGTTCCTGCGCTCACTGGTTAGTGCCGGTGGCGCGTTGGCCAAGAACCCAGCGGGAACGGCCGCAGCCAGCGGCCGGTTGGCGATCGGCCTGGCTGCAGCAGTGCGCGCCGCGGGAGCGCGCGCGGTAGGAATCGACGAGTCGGGCCCCGTGTCTGCCGCGCCCTCTGACAAACGATTCCGCGATCCCGCGTTCGTCGACAACCCGCTGTACTACCTGCTGGCCCAGGAGTACCTGTTGAGCAGCCAGATGGTGGACGAACTGCTGGACGCGGCAGAGCTGAATGGCGCCGAGGAGATCAAGGCGCGGTTCGCCGCCCGGTTCATCGTCGACGCCCTCTCGCCCACCAACATGTTGCCTGGCAACCCGGCGGCTCTACGGCGTGCGTTCGACACCGGGGGCAAGAGCGTGGTCAATGGCGCGAAAAATATGCTGGGCGACATCATCCACAACGGAGGATGGCCCTCGCAGGTCGACAGCACAGGCTTCGAGGTCGGGGTCAACATGGCCGCGACCCCTGGCGCCGTGATCTACCGCAGTGAGCTTATCGAGCTGATTCAGTACGAGCCGGTGGACAAGCAGGTGCACGCGGTACCGCTGCTCTTCTGCCCGCCGTGGATCAACAAGTACTACATCATGGACCTGGCCCCCGGCAGGAGCTTGATCGAGTGGGCCGTCCAGCACGGACACACCTGCTTCGCGATCAGCTACCGCAACCCCGATGCATCCATGCGTGACCTCAACTTCTCGGACTACCTGCGTCAGGGCATCCTGGACGCGGTCCGGGTCGTGCGTGAGATCACCGGCGCAGAGGAAGTCAACACCCTGTCGGTCTGTCTCGGCGGGACACTGACAGCGCTGGCACTGGCTCACAACGCGGCCAAGGGCGATCGCTCGATCAAGTCCGCCACCTTCCTGAACACCCTCACCGACTTCTCGACTCCGGGGGTGCTTGGCGTCTTCACCGACGAACCCACGATCGCCGGCCTGGAGAAGCAGATGGCCAAAGCAGGCTTCCTGGACTCCAGCAACATGGCGCACACCTTCGACGCCCTGCGAGCCAACGACCTGATCTTCAGCTACGTCGTCAACAACTGGCTGCTCGGCAACAGGCCACCAGCCTTCGATCTGTTGGTGTGGAACAAGGACAGCACCCGGATGCCGGCCAAGATGCACTCGCAGTACCTGAGGTCCTGCTACCTTCACAACGAATTCGCGAGGGGAGAATTCGAGGTCGACGGGCAGAAACTGGATCCGGCCAAGATCGACATCGACACCTACGTGCTGGCCGCTGTGGACGATCACATCGTCCCGTGGGTCTCGGGGTACAAGACAACCCAGCTGTTCGGGGGTGCCAACCGGTTCGTGCTGAGCACGTCGGGGCACATCGCCGGAATCGTCAACCCTCCCGGGCCAAAGGCCAAGCACTGGACCAACGACGCCCACCCTGCCGATCCACAGGAGTGGAAAGACAACGCCACACTCCAGACCGGTACCTGGTGGGAAGACTGGACCAAGTGGGTCGCCAGGCAGGGCGGTCCTAAGGTCGCAGCTCCAGCCAAGCTGGGCAGCAAAGGGTACCCGGTGATCGAAAGCGCGCCCGGGAGCTACGTGCGCGTTCTCGCATGAGCCCGTCACGATCAATCTTTATCGACTCGCGTTTGCCCTGTTTGTCCGGGCAGCGGATCGCCATGTCCGTCCAAGGCGAGGGCGATCCGCTGTTGGTGATCAACGGTCTATCCCGCCCGCTTCAGAGTTGGGACCCCTTCACCTCCGAGCTGCACGGGCGAACCGTCGTCAGCTTCGATGCGCCCGGCGTCGGTGGCAGCCCGACGCCGCTTCGACCTCTATCGATAGCTGAGCTCACCACCCTGGCGGTAGCAGTGCTCGACGCTGCCGAACTGCCTGAGGCGGACATTCTCGGGTATTCCCACGGCGGTGCGATCGCTCAGCAGCTGGCTCACGATGCCCCGCAACGGGTCAGTGGGCTGATCCTCGCCGCCACCTCTTGCGGCGTGGGGGCAACACCAGGTGATACCGCAGACGTCATTCGCCACCTGGGCCGCTCCCTTGACGGCAAACCCTGGCCGCTGCCCGACCCATTGGGCCTGTTATGGCAGACACTCGCGGTCTCGAACTGGTCGAGCATCCCGTTCCTTGGCTCCATCCAGGCTCCCACCCTCGTCGTCTGCGGGAGCCGGGACAGTGTCGTGCCCCCCTCCAACAGCAAGGTACTGGCCCGTCGTATCCCGAACGCCGCCCTGATCATGTTGGCTGGGCGAGGTCACGACCTACAGCGGGGCGACTCTGCGAAAGCGTTGGCATACGTCGTCAACAGATTCTCACCCACCCAGCGTGCTGCCGAGCGCTTGGCCACCGGATGACCGACCCGATCTGATCGCTGCACGGCATTGCCGATTGACTGCCATCACGCTGAATGCTGCCGCCATGGCAGTAACCCACGCCGCCCCAAGGAAGAAACCGCCCAGGACATCGGACACGTAGTGGACGCCAAGGGCGATGCGGGAGAATCCGATTGCCAGAACCGCGACGACAGCAAACACGACGGCCCCTTTGCGCCACGCTCCTGACAGGATCGGCAGGAACACAAGCAGAAGCAGCGCGTACCCGACTACCGCCGCTTGGGCGTGCGCGCTAGGAAAGCTCAGCCCCTGGGCCCGGGCGACCGGGTCGGTCAGAACCGGCCGTAGCCGATGGACAGCAGTCTTGACAACGACATTCAACAGCGATGATCCGAGCGCCGCAACCACCACGAACAGGGCAAGGCGAGGTAACCGGCGCCAGAGCAACCAGGCCATCACCGGCGTCAGCACCACAACCCATGCCACCGCCGACCCCAAGGCGCTGATCACCTGCATCGCGGCGACGAAGCCAGAGTGGTTCACCGCATATTGGTGCAGACCATCGCGCCCGCGTTGATCGGCCCTCAACAACGGCGCCCACCTGCCCTCCACCAGCAGTAGCGTCACGGCAAAGGGGACGGCCAGCAGAACCAGCAACGCCGCGGCCAGACCGACCCGGACATCACGGCGGGTTGCCGACTCGGCCGAGGATGTGCAAGACGCATCAGAAGCGTTGACCATGACGGTCATCGCCCTCCCCCTGCAGCAACGATCTACCCCGACCGGCGACCAAACTACCGGCGCAAGGCAGACCGGCCGCTCACGGACGACGGTGAACCAACAACGGCAACACCATCGACGCCTTGGCCTGGCGCAGATGCGCCGCGGCCACCGTGATCGGCCACTGCGAGGACGAGGCATCGACCACGAGCAGGACCACCTTGTCGGCGACCGCGGACGCCAGATCGTCACCCACGCAGATGGCGTCCCGCCACAGTGCCGCCTCCTGGGGCGAGGACAGAGAGGCGGGATCGCCGGGTTCGGTCGCGATGAGCAGCTCGGCGCGACCCAGCTGGCCCACGGCAGCAAGGTGATCGGCCAGCCCACCGGTCATCTTGGGGAAGCCGGCTACCGACATCGAGACAACGACTTGCGGACGCATTGGCCACGAGTCACGCCAGAGACCCAGCGCGGCCACCGCCGCGTCACACAGCTCGCGGGTCGGCTTGGCGTCCCTGGCGAACGTCGACGCCAAGAGCTCGCGCCACTCGGGAGCATCGGCGAAGACAATGGCCCGGCCCGTCGCCGCCATCAGCCGAGGCCGGATCCGGCCTCGGCTGCCGAAAGCTCCCCCGGGCCACATCTTGCGTGGCTCCAAGACGGTGACCTCGCCCCTTAGCCGGCGGGTTACCGCCTCCACTGTGCCGGGCTCGGGCCTGCTCTGCAGCGGCTGCGGCAGATGTCCAAGACAGACAGAGCATCGTCCGCACTCCTGGGCGCTGGTGTCGTCCAAAGACTCCTGCAAGAGCTGCATCAGACACCTCTGACCACGCGTATAGGCACGCATGATGTCCGCTTCACGGCGCCTGGTGGCGAGGATGCCGTCGTAGTGCTCCTGGTCATAGATCCACGCCGCGCCGGTCGGACGCCAGCCACCCTCGACCCGCTCAACGGCGCCGTCAACAGCAAGCTGCTTGAGCATCAGCTCGACGCGTCCACGTCGAAGCCCGGTCTCAGCCTCAAGGGCCGGGACGGTCCCCGGCCGGCCGTCGGCATAGGCCGACAGGCCCGCGAGCAAGCGCTCGACCTGTGCCGGTTCGGGGATCGTTGCGGTCGCGAAGTAGTCCCACACCCGGGCGTCGGCCTCTGACGGCAGCAGAGCCACCAAGGCGTGGTCAATGCCCCGGCCGGCACGTCCCACCTGTTGGTAGTACGAAACCGGGGACGGTGGGGAGCCGACATGAATCACAAAACCCAGGTCCGGCTTGTCGTAACCCATCCCGAGCGCGGAGGTGGCGATCAGCGCCTTGAGCCGGTTGCCGTGCAGCGCGTCCTCGAGCCGCTCGCGCTCGCCGGACTCCAGAGCGCCGGTGTACGCCGCGACCCTGCAGCTGTCGCCGTGCACGAACTTGACCGCGGCGGCAAGGCGCTCGGCGTCGGCCACGGTCAGGGTGTAGACGATTCCGGAGCCTTGTAGCCGCGGCAGATGGTCGACCACCCAGGCGAACCGTTCGATCGGCGAGAGCGCATCCACGACGGTGAGCTGAAGGCTGGCCCGTGCCAGCGGGCCCCGCAGAACCAAAGTGGCCTTGCCGAGCTGGGCCGCCACGTCCAGTGTCACCCGCGTGTTGGCGGTTGCCGTGGTGGCCAGCACCGGCGTCTGTGGGTTGAGCGTCTGCAAGACGTCGGCGACCCGCCGATAGTCGGGCCGGAAGTCATGCCCCCAGTCCGAAACGGCATGAGCCTCGTCGATGACCAGCAGCCCGAGCCGGCCGGCCAGGCCGTCGAGCACCCGCCTACCGAACCCCGGGTTGGCCAACCTCTCCGGCGAGACCAGCAGGACGTCGAGCTCATCAGCACGCAGCGCAGCCTCGACCTGGGACCAGGCATCGACGTTGGAGGAGTTCAGCGTTGCCGCCCGAAGGCCGGCCCGACCTGCTGCGACAACCTGGTCGCGCATCAGCGAGAGCAACGGTGAGACAACCAGTGCAGGGCCGGCGCCCTCGCGGCGCCTGATCGCTGTCGCAGCCCAGTAGACGGCCGACTTGCCCCAGCCGGTGGCCTGGACGACCAGAACCCTTGCCGCCGGCTCGCACAAAGCCGCCACGGCCAGAGCCTGATCCTCGCGCAGAACGGCACCCTGCCCGGCGATCGCAGAGATCACAGCGGCGGCAATGCCCGACCTCTGCGGATTCAGGGTTGCGGCCATGGCATCGACCTTAGGCGCCTCGGCCCTCGCCCCGGTGCACCGCCCAGAGGACGCTCGGCCTGCGTCCAGGCGCCGGGCGACCTCACGGGACGGGGACGGCCTCGAGCTCTTCGTCCTGTTCATCACTGACGGCACCGCTGAACTGGGCGGCATACAGATGCTGATAGGCACCGCCGGCGGCAAGCAGCTGGGTGTGCGTTCCCTGCTCGACGATTCCGCCGTCGACCATGACGACGATCCGGTCGGCGTCACGGATGGTGGAAAGCCGGTGGGCGATCACAAAGCTGGTGCGACCGGTACGCAACGCCTCCATGGCCTGCTGAACCAGAGCTTCTGTCCGGGTGTCCACCGAGCTCGTCGCCTCGTCCAGGATCAGGATCGCCGGATCGGCCAGGAAGGCCCTCGCGATGGTCAGCAGCTGGCGCTGCCCCGCGCTGACGCTGGCGCCGTCGTCGTCGATCACCGTGTCGTAGCCCTGCGGCAGGGTCCGGACGAAGTGGTCGGCGTACGCCGCATCGGCCGCCTGGCTGATCTGCGCCTGCGAGGCATCCTCCGCGCCATAGGCGATGTTCTCGTGGATGGTCCCGCCAAAGAGCCACGTGTCCTGCAGAACCATCCCGAACTCGGCGCGCAGGTCCTCTCGACGCATGTTCCGGATGTCGATACCGTCCAGAGTGATCCGTCCCCCGTCGACCTCGTAGAAGCGCAACAGGAGATTGGCCAGCGTGGTCTTACCAGCGCCGGTGGGCCCGACGATGGCGATGGTCTGGCCCGGCTCGGCCACCAGGTCCAGGTGCTCGATGAGGGGGCGCGCCGGGTCGTAGGAGAACGAGACGTCCTCGAAGGCGACCCGGCCGAGCACCTTCTCGGGGGTCACTGCCGGGCTCGGGTCGGCCGACTGCTCGGGGGCGTCGAGCACCTCGAAGACCCGCTCGGCCGAGGCCACCCCGCTCTGCAGCAGGTTGGCCATCGAGGCCACCTGCGTCAGCGGCTGGCTGAACTGCCTGGAGTACTGGATGAACGCCTGAACGTCGCCGAGACTTATCGACCCGGATGCCACCCTCAGTCCCCCGATCACGGCAATGGCAACGTAGTTGAGGTTAGCCACGAACATCATGGCCGGCATGATCAAGCCCGAGATGAACTGCGCCTTGAAGCTCGAGACGTACAGCTTCTCGTTGAGCTCTCGGAACGCGGCCACCGTCTCGTCCGTGCGGCCGAAGACCTTGACCAGCTCGTGGCCGGTGTAGGCCTCCTCGATGTGACCGTTGAGCTTCCCGGTGGTCGACCACTGGCCGACGAACTGGGGCTGAGAGCGCTTGGCGATGGTCATGGTGATGACGGCGGACACGGGCACCGTTATCAGGGCCACCAGGGCCAGGATCGGCGAGACGTAGATCATCATCGCGATGACGCCGATAACCGTGAGCAGGGAGGTGAGCAGCTGGCTCATCGTCTGCTGCAGGGACTGGGCGATGTTGTCGATGTCGTTGGTGACCCTGCTGAGCAGCTCGCCGGTCGGGGTGGAGTCGAAGTAGGACAGCGGCATGCGGCCAAGCTTCGACTCGACGTCAGCCCTCATCCGGTAGACGGTGCGCTGCACGATGACCGTCACGACGCGGCCCTGGACCCAGGACAGCAGCGAGGCTGCGATGTACAGCACCAGCACGCCCAGCAGGACATAGCCGACCACGGCAAAGTCGACACCACGGCCCGGCACCACATTCATGGCCGAGACCATGTCCGCGATCTTGCCCTGCCCGGTGGCTCGCAGCCGAGCGACGGCCTGGGCCTTTGTCACCCCTGCCGGCAGACGTCCACCGACCAGTCCCGTGAAGATCAGGTCGGTGGCTGTACCCATCATCTTGGGGCCGATGACCGACAGGGTCACGCTGACGACCGCGAGCG
>CABDZK010000304.1_pt1 | contig 11480 bp, 10 predicted proteins | sample 3132141 | NCBI WGS metagenome assembly CABDZK01 (sample SAMEA5534340, study PRJEB31848) | metagenome | biome: tundra; feature: field; material: soil | place: USA | collected 2013-05 | depth 0.45 m | reverse complement strand
TGGTAACGACCAACGTGTCGCCTTCGCGGCAAGCGGCCAAGGCTTCGCGCAGACCTGGCCGCTCCCGGTTGGTGCCGGTCAACCCGTGGTCGACGTAGACACGGTTGCTCGCCACACTCAACGCGGCGAGGCCATCGCGTTGAGCTGTTAGATCCTGCTGATCGGTTGAGCATCGGGCGTACCCGACGAGTAGCGCCGTCATGGCGCACCCGAGGCGGTGAGCGCGAGCCCGCTGGTTCAGCTCGCTGGCCAGCTCGCGGGTGGGGCGAGCATGATCGAGTCCATGCCCCGGCCGCGGTCGGCCTGCCACGCGGTGAAGACGTCCTCGCTCAATGTGGCCAAGTCACCGCCATGGACCCAGCCGGCATCCAGGTAGAAACCGAGCGCTTCGGTCTGTCCCTCGCGCAGCGCGAGGGACGCGGCGCCCTCGGCCGGGTCGGCGAACCGCAGCAGCTCACTGAGGCGGGTCGCTCCGTGGGTGACCTGGATGTCGCGCAGTACCCCGCCGGCACCGATCGCGTCCAGCTGCTGGTCATCGCCGATGAGCCAGACGCTGCCGCCGCGACCCACGATGTAGGCCACGGCCGCGTCCAGGGACAGGGTGTCGGCCATGCCAGCCTCGTCGATCACCACGAGTGTGCAAGATCGCCGTGACGATGGATATCTACACCCAGGTGTCCTCGTCGTCGACCAAGGAGGCGCTCAAGCGCCCCGGCAACGAGTTCGGGGAGGGGGTCCTGCGACCCCGTTGCCGTACTTTTCTGGAGTGCGGGCATGAAAGAGGCCCCTCCCGACGAGCGGAAAGGGCCTCTGACCTGAGTGGAGACACGGGGAATCGAACCCCGGACCTCCTGCTTGCAAAGCAGGCGCTCTACCAATTGAGCTATGTCCCCGAGGTGCATCCAGTGGTGCTGGACCAGTCTAAGCGGTCGTTGAGGTGAACTTGAGCAGCCTAGGCCTTGTCCGTAGCCTCGGCCCACAGGTCCTGTTCGGCCTGCTGGTCCTTGAACTTCCTCTGGATGGCGAGAGCCCCGACAACGGCGGCGATCAGCAACAGGATCTTCTTCATGACCGATGCTCCTTCGTGCAGTTCAGCGTGCAAGTCGTGTGCCTCATCGTGCACCACCATTGTCCCGCTCATCGTCCGTCACGGGAAGACAAGGAGAAGGTGGTGGGCCTAAGAGGACTTGAACCTCTGACCTCTTCCTTATCAGGGAAGCGCTCTAACCGTCTGAGCTATAGGCCCGTTCGCCATCTCCAGCGCGCCAACACCCTCAAGTCGCTGAGTCACAGGCGCGCGACGCCCGACGTTACCCCACCCGTGTCGTCCCCTGCAAAACGGCCCGGACGATACCCCTTACTTGCGGGGAGATGCCAGGCTTTCAGTCGTCTGTCAGCGTGATCTGCAGACCGCCGACAAGGCTCGAGCAAACGTTGTAAAGCAACGCGCCCAGCGTCGAGATCGCCGTGATCAAGATGACGTCGATGACCGCAATGACGATCGACAGTGACACCACGCGGCCCAGCCCGATGTAGTTCATGAGATCGAACTTCGCGCCGTTGGTGGTATTCAGGACACTGTCCACCGTTCGGTTCATGTCTGTGAAGACACCCATTCCGGACAGGATCGTCCACAGCGCCACGACCATGACCACCCCTGCGATGCCGACCGCCACCGACAACAGGAATGACAACTTCATCGCCGTCCATGGGTCGACGCGCGAGACGCTGAGCTTGACCCGGCGAGGTACGGCAGAGCGGTCGAATCCGGGGGTCACGCCACCGCCTGCCGCTTGGACAGGTATAGGTGCACCGTCAGTGCGCAGTGTGGTGCCGGTCTGACCAACAGTGCTCACTCGTCGCCTCCTGCGTTGTTGTCCGCATTGTCGTCCGCATCGTGATCAAACGTTACGCTACCGGCCGCAGTCACGTCTTCCGCCGCGCTATCCGTCAGTATTGGGGCACTTGGGTCGGTTGTCACGACCGTGCCGGGTTCTTCTTCGGCCACGACACCCTCTGCATCACCCAATACGCTGTCAAGCACGACCTCAATTCCGCGGTCGGCGTTGCGTGCCACCGCGACGATCGAGTCATGCTTGTCCGGGGTGGCGAACTGCACACCCATGGTGTTGCGCCCGGTCCGACGCACCTCATCGACCCGTGAGCGGACGATCTTGCCCTTCTCCATCACGACCATGACCTCGTCCTCGCCATCCACCGTAAGGGCGCCAACCAGGTCGCCGCCCCTATCGGAGAGTTGGGCGACCCTGACACCCAGGATGCCGCGACCCTTGGCGGTGTATTCCGAGGCGAGAGTCCGCTTGGCCAGGCCGTTCTCGAACACAACGAACACGTCAGGGTCAGAGCCATTCACGATGACACTCATCGACAGCAGGTAGTCGCCATTGCGGAACTTCATGCCGGTCACTCCGCTGGTGGAACGACCCATCGGGCGCAAGGTCATGTCGTCGGCAGTGAACCGGACCGACTGGCCCTTGACCGATACGAGCAACAGGTCATCGATGGCAGAGGACACGCCCACTCCGACCAACTCGTCGCCGTCACGCAAGTTGACCGCGATCAGGCCGCCGGAACGGTTGGAGTCATACTCCGAGAGCTGGGTCTTCTTGACCAGCCCCTTGCGAGTGGCGAGGACGAGGTAAGGATCGGTGACATAGTCGCGCAGGGCCAGAACCTGAGCGATCTGCTCACCTGGCTGAAAGGCCAGGAGGTTCGCGACGTGCTGACCCTTGGAGTCACGGCCGGCTTCGGGCAGCTCGTAGGACTTCGCGCGGTAGACCCGGCCGAGGTTCGTGAAGAACAACAGCCAGTGATGGGTAGTCGTGATGAAGAAGTGCTCCACGATGTCATCACCGCGCAGCGAGGCGCCCTTGACGCCCTTGCCGCCGCGATGCTGAGAGCGGTAGAGGTCGACCTTCGTGCGCTTGGCGTAGCCGCCCCGGGTGATGGTCACGACCACGTCCTCCTGGGGGATGAGGTCTTCCATCGACATATCACCGTCGAAGGGCACAATCTTGGTGCGGCGATCGTCGCCGTACTTGGCGACGATCTCGGCCAGCTCCTCACTGACGATCGTGCGCTGACGCTGCGGTGAGGCCAAGATGGCGTTGAACTCATCGATCATTGTCTGCAGCTCGTCATGGCGGTCGATCAGCTTCTGCCGCTCAAGTGCCGCCAGACGACGCAGTTGCATGTTGAGGATCGCCTGTGCCTGGAGCTCATCGATACCCAGCAGCTGGATCAGACCGTCACGGGCGACCTCGACCGTGGCCGAGGCGCGAATCAGGGAGATGACCTCATCGAGCGCGTCGAGGGCCTTGAGTAGGCCCCGCAGGATGTGAGCCTCTTCCTCGGCCTTGCGCAGCCGGAACGCCGTTCGTCTCCGAATGACATCCATCTGGTGCTCGACCCAGTGCCGGATGAAGGCGCTCAGCGGCAACGTGCGCGGCACACCGTCAACGAGGGCAAGCATGTTGGCGCCGAACGTGGTCTGTAGCTGGGTGTGCTTGTAGAGGTTGTTGAGCACGACCTTGGCCACGGCGTCACGCTTGAGCACGATTACCAGCCTCTGGCCGGTGCGCCCTGATGTCTCGTCGCGGATGTCGGCGATCCCAGCCAGACGCCCTTCCTTTACCAGTTCGGCGATCTTCTGGGCAAGGCTGTCGGGGTTGACCTGGTATGGCAGTTCGGTCACGACCAGGCAGATGCGGTTCTGGATCTCTTCCACCTCGACCACAGCGCGCATGATGATCGAACCTCGCCCGGTCCGATAGGCGTCCTCGATACCCTTGCGACCCAGGATGAGCGCGCCGGTGGGGAAGTCCGGACCCTGAATCTGGGTCATTAGGTATGCGAGCAACTCTTCGCGTAGAACTTCAGGGTTCTGCAGGTACCACTGAACCCCAGCAGCGACCTCGCGCAGGTTATGTGGCGGGATCTGGGTGGCCATGCCTACCGCGATACCGGCCGAGCCATTGACCAGCAGGTTCGGGAACCGGCTCGGCAAGACTGTCGGCTCCTGAGTCTTGCCATCGTAGTTGTCCTTGAAGTCGACCGTGTCCTGGTCGATGTCGCGGACCATCTCCATGGCCAGAGCTGCCATCCGGCACTCGGTATATCGCGGCGCAGCCGCCGGGTCGTCCCCCGGTGAGCCAAAGTTGCCCTGCCCGTCGACCAGCGGGTAACGCAACGACCAGTCCTGCACCAGCCGTACCAACGCGTCATAGATGGAGGCGTCACCGTGTGGGTGGTACTGACCCATGACCTCGCCGACGACGCGCGAGCACTTGTTGTAACCGCGGTCGGGACGGTAACCCCCGTCGTACATCGCGTAGACGACGCGCCGATGCACGGGCTTCATGCCGTCGCGCACATCCGGCAGTGCCCGGCTGACGATGACCGTCATCGCGTAGTCGATGTAGCTGCGCTGCATCTCCAGGTTGATGTCGACCGGCTCGATGCGGTCGTGCTCAATGATCGGCGGCTGCTCAGTCACGCGATGTCCTTACTTTCCGGTGCTTCTGTCTGTATGGCGCAGAACCCGCGGTACGGGTTGGTGCTAGATGTCAAGGAAGCGAACGTCGCGGGCGTTGCGCTGGATGAAGCTGCGTCGACTCTCGACATCCTCGCCCATCAGGATCGCGAAGATCTCATCCGCGGCCGCAGCGTCGTCGAGGGTGACCTGGAGCAGAATGCGGTGATGGGGGTCCATCGTGGTCTCCCACAACTCCTGGTAGTCCATCTCGCCCAGGCCCTTGTAGCGCTGGATCCCGGCTTCCTTGGGCAACCGCCATCCATGGCTCTGGCCGGCCGTGATCATGACATCGCGTTCACGGTCGGAGTAGGCGTACTCGTGCGGGTGGTTGCTCCACTTGAGACGGTAGAGCGGCGGTTGCGCGAGGTAGACGTAACCAGCCTCGATCAGCGGGCGCATGAAGCGGAACAACAGCGTCAACAACAAGGTCCGGATATGCAGACCGTCAACGTCCGCATCTGCCATCAGCACGATCTTGTGATAGCGCGCTTTGGTCAGGTCGAAATCCTCGCCGATGCCGGTGCCAAAGCCCGAGATGAGCGCCTGAACCTCGTTGTTGGCCAGAACCTTGTCGATCCGGGCCTTCTCGACGTTGAGGATCTTGCCCCGAATCGGCAGGATCGCCTGGTTGTGCGGGTTGCGGCCCCGAACCGCTGAACCGCCAGCCGAGTCACCCTCGACGATGAAGACCTCACAAATGGTGGGATCACTGCTCTGGCAGTCTCGCAGCTTGCCTGGCAGACCACCCGACTCCAGCAAGCCCTTGCGCCGAGTCGCCTCGCGTGCCTTGCGGGCCGCCATCCGGGCTGCTGCCGCCTGGACAGACTTACGGACAATGTCCTTCCCCTCGGCGGGATGGGCGCTCAGCCAGTGACCAAGCTGGTCGGTCATGGCCCGTTGGACGAATCCCTTGACCTCGGAGTTGCCGAGCTTGGTCTTGGTCTGACCTTCGAACTGTGGCTCACCAAGCTTGACCGAGATGACCGCGGTCAGGCCCTCCCGGATGTCATCTCCGGTGAGGTTGTCATCCTTTTCCTTGAGTAGCTTCTGATTTCGGGCGAAGTCGTTGACCAGCTTGGTCATCGCGGCCCGGAAGCCCTCTTCGTGCGTGCCGCCCTCGTGCGTGTTGATGGTGTTGGCGTATGTGTGAACCGACTCAGAGTAGGCACTGGTCCACTGCAGGGCGACCTCAAGGGACATGTGTTTTGTCTTGTCCTCAAGCTCGAAGGAGATGACCTCGGGGTGCACCGGCTCGGAACGCTTTGAAGAAACAAGGTGCTTCACGTAGTCGACAAGGCCGTTCTCGTAACGGTAGGCGACCGTGCGCGGCTTAGCCGGCTTGACCTCCACCTCAGCCTCGTCCAGTTCCTCGTCCTCATCGGCCTCCGCGGCTGCCTCGATGGCCCTGGGGCGCTCGTCGGTCAAGGTGATGGTCAGGCCTTTGTTGAGAAAGGCCATCTGTTGGAACCGGGCACGCAGGGTCTCGTACTCATATGTCGTGGTCTCAAAGATGTCGGCGCTGGCCCAGAAGGTGACCGTCGTGCCGGTCTCGTTGGTGGCTTCGTCCTTGGACAGATCGGCTGCGGGCGCTCCCACCAGGAAGGTCTGCCGGAACACGTGGCCGCGTTGGCGCACCTCGACCTCGACCTTGTCCGAGAGCGCGTTGACCACAGAGATGCCAACTCCGTGCAACCCGCCGGAGACCGAGTAGCCGGCGCCGCCGAACTTGCCACCGGCGTGCAGTTGGGTCAGCACGACCTCGACGGCCGGCTTCCCCTCACCGACCATGATGTCCGTCGGGATGCCGCGACCGTTGTCCACGACGTTGACCCCGCCGTCGGGCAGCAGAGTGACCTCGATGTGAGTGGCGTAACCGGCCAGTGCCTCATCGATGGAGTTGTCGACAACCTCCCAGACCAGGTGGTGCAGGCCGCGCTCGCCGGTGGAACCGATGTACATACTGGGGCGCTTGCGGACCGCCTCGAGCCCCTCCAGGACAGTGATGGCACTCGCGTCGTAGGCCGGTCCGTCTGGTCTGAGCGCTTTCATCGTTGATGGGACGTTGGCGTCGGGCACGTTCTCTGGGCTGACCTGGGACACGGTGCTCCTTTGGCTCTTCTACAGTGGTCCAGTGGTCCGTGCGGCCCGGGACCTGCATCGCGGGATTTGTCGGCCAAGGTCGGGCAGTGGATGCGGCCACACCAAGTGTCAGGTGCCCAAGGGGCCGCCGCGATGTTTCACGTGAACCAAACCCCGGGCACCTCATCAGGCCGCCGAATCGTGTCTAGTCTACCTGTCGGTACTGACAAGAAAGTGCTCAGGAGGCCCGTTAGCGGCATTTTCCGGCAAAAAGTCGGCCAGTTCCTACTCCCCCTACGCGGCTGGGTATCTCACCGCCGGGAGATGGCCGTTATGTGCGAGTTGTCATCAGGGGTCATCCGTATGTGTCACGCGGACCGGGCCCGGTCGACTTTCGGAATCCACGGGACCACGACGGCGCGCCCGGACCCTGCACCCGAAGCTCGGTCACCGCATCTTTGCCAACCTCGGTCTCAAGCCGACCCAGGATCGTCGATGACATCAGCCGCAGCTGAGTGGCCCACGCCGTCGATTCCGCCCGCACTGTTAGGACTCCATCGCTGAACGTCACGGGCGTGCAGTGTGCGGCGACCTCTGTGCCCACGATTGCCGACCACCGCCCCATGACCGAGCCGATGGCCACGTCAATGTTCCATCCGCGATCAAGTAGCAGTCGGTCCATCTGGTCGCCAAGCAACGATGGGTCCCTCCCGTCACGGCCATCCCGGCCGTTGCGTCCCGATCCATCCCCGGGTTGACCCTTGCGGCTACGCCTAGGCCTGCTGCCCGGACGTAGACCCTTTGCCCGGGCGGATTCGCGCGCCCGCGCCAGCGCCGAGGCTGCCGCCGTATCTGCAGTGTCCGCCTCCAGATGATTGCTTCCCGAATCATCCAGTGCTGCATCCCCCGATGCCGCATCATCCGGGACGTCATCATCTGGTGCATCGTCAATCGGCACGGACCACCTGCCCCAGGGTCACCCGATAGGTCGTACCAGAGTCTGACAGAACGGCCGGCACATCACCGGGGAAAGCGGCGGTGATCAACACCTGCTCGCAGTCGGCGATCAGCGTGGCTAGCCGTTCGCGACGGCCGGAGTCGAGCTCAGCGAACACATCGTCCAGAATCAGCACCGGATCCTCGGCAAGGTCGTGCCGTAGCAGCTGATATGCCGCCAGCCTCAGTCCCAGTGCAAAGGACCAGGACTCGCCGTGGCTCGCGTACCCCTTGGCCGGCAGTCCACCGAGGGTGAGCACTACATCGTCACGATGAGGTCCGACCAGCGAGATGCCTCGCTCGATCTCGTTTGCGCGTACCGCTTCGAGCGAGGCCAAGAGCTCGTCATACAGCTCCTGAATCTCAGGAACCGCTCCCGCCGCAATCGCGGCGGACGCTTCCTCGCGCAGCGAGGACTTGTAAGAGATACGGGCCTCGGAGTGCGCTGCACTGACCTCGTCATACGCCGTGGTGAGGTAAGGGGTGAGGTCACGCATCAGCCGCAGCCGCGCATATAGCAGTTGAGCGCCGACTTTGGCCAGATGGCTGTTCCACACGTCCAGGGTGTGCAGTGCGTTGTCCGTCGAATCCACATCTTTATCCACAGCTTGTGTGGATAAAGATGTGGATGACTTGTAGGAGCCACGAATGCCGCGTCTCAACACCGGCGCCGCAGACTTCAGCAGAGCGTTGCGTTGTTTCAGCACCTTGTCGTACTCGGACCGGATGCCTGCCCACCGCGGCTGACGAGCCACTAGCAGCTCGTCAAGGAACCGGCGACGCTCGGATGGATCACCCTTGACCAGGCCCAGGTCCTCGGGGGCGAACAAGACCGTGCGCAGTGTCCCGAGAACCGCACGGGGACTAGCGGCCGGTGAGTGGTTGAGACGAGCCCTGTTCCGACCGCTCGCACGACCGGTGTTGATCTCGAGCTCGATTAGCGTTTCACGGCCGTCACGGACGACAACGCCACGGATTATCGCCTGCTGGGTACCGGCACGCACCAGCGGCGCGTCGGCTGCCACCCGATGTGAACCGAGCGTCGCCATATAGCCGGCGGCCTCAACCAGGTTCGTCTTGCCCTGACCATTGAGCCCGATCAGCGTGGTGACCCCTGGTGCCAACGGCAGCTCGGCGCTCGGGTAACTGCGGAAGTCGGTGACGCTCAGATGCCTCAGGTGCACAGCGTCACAAGGTCAGTGATCGGTCAGCACACCGGACTCGCCGGCCTTGGTGACTGCGTGCCCGCCGAACTGGTTGCGTAGTGCGGCAACGGCCTTCATCTGCGGAGAGTCGTCCTGGCGTGAGGAGAACCGGGCGAAGAGTGAAGCGGTGATGACCGGCATCGGCACAGCGTGGGCAATGCCTTCCTCCACCGTCCAGCGGCCCTCGCCTGAGTCGTTGACGTACCCCCGGATCTGGCCGAGGTCGTGATCCTCCTCGAGCGCCTTGACCATGAGATCGAGCAACCATGAACGCACGACGGTGCCACGGGTCCACGCCTTGAAGCTGCCGGGAACATCCTTAACGGTGTCCTTGGCCAGAAGCAGTTCGAAGCCCTCGGCGTAGGCCTGCATGAGGCCGTACTCAATGCCGTTGTGAACCATTTTGACGTAGTGGCCCGAACCGACCTCGCCGGCATGGACGAAGCCTTCGTCGCGCGGGCCCTCCGGGCGAAGAGCATCGAAGATCGGCATGACCATCTCGACGTGCGCGGCGTCACCGCCACACATCAGACCGTAGCCATTCTCCTTGCCCCAGACGCCGCCGCTGACGCCACAGTCGACGAAGCCGATTCCTTTGGCCTTGAGCTCCTGCGCGTGCGCGATGTCGTCGGTGAACTTGCTGTTACCACCGTCCACGAGCAGGTCGCCCTCGGATAGAAGGTCCCCCAGGGCGGTGATGGTCTGTGCTGTTGCAGCGCCTGCAGGCACCATGACTATCACGACGCGAGGGATCGGAAGGGCTGCGACCAGTTCTTCGAGGCTTGATACGTCGCGGGTCGGTGAGGTGCGACTGTATCCGGTGACCTCGTGACCTGCGTCGCGGATCCGGTCGCGCATGTTGGCGCCCATCTTGCCGAGCCCGATGAGACCGATATGCATGACATAACTCCCGTTGCAGTGAATGTACGCGGTGGCTTTGGCCCCGCAGTGAAGGTGACCCGTAAGAGGGTGACGGCTAGCTGGCGAAACGGACCGGCATCAAAACATAACGGTAGGAGGTGTCAGCAGGTCCATCGATCTCGTCCTGACCGGAGAGCACGGCTGGGCGACTGCTCTGGGTGAAGGACAGCCGGCTATAGGTCGTTCCTACCGCTCCCAGCCCGTCCAGCAGGAACTGCGGGTTGAACGCGATCTCGATCTCTGGCCCGGTCAGCACTGCCTCGACTGCCTCACTGGCTTGGGCTCCGTCGCCGGTGCCGGCCTCGATGGCGACCTGACCGTCACTGAAGCGCAGGCGAACCGGGGTATTGCGTTCCGCAACGAGGGCGACACGCTTGACCGCTTCGACTAGAAGGGCGGTCTCGATCACCGACTCGGTGTCTGCGCTAGAGGGGAAGATCGAGGTGACTTTTGGATACTCACCATCGAGCAGCCGCGTGGTTGCGAGCCGCTGGCCGGCCTCAAAACCGATCAGGCGGTCGCCCGAGGCACCGCTGCCGAGATGAATCTCGATCGAACCAAGAGCGCCAAGGGCCTTAGCGGTGTCGGACAGTGTCCGGGCCGGAACGAGGGCGACCTGGCTGGCGTCGGTGGCCTCAGGGTTCCAGGTCAGCTCACGCATTGCGAGCCGGTAGCGGTCAGTCGCCAGAAGGGTGATCTTGTCACCCTCGATCTCGACTCTTACGCCGGTCAGGATGGGTAACGTATCGCCTCGGTCAGCCGCGATCGAGACCTGAGCCACAGCGTGGGTAAAGACGTCTCCGGCGATGGTGCCGGTGGAAGTCGGGGCAGTAGGCAAAGTGGGGTAGTCGTCGGCCGGCATCATCAGCAGGCTGAACCGTGTAGAACCGCAAGTGACCTGAACTTTGGTGCCCTCAGTGACCACGTCGATGGGCCGATCAGGCAAGTTGCGTGAGATATCGGCTAGAAGTCGACCGAGCACCAGGACTGTGCCGGACTCTCCGACCTCGGCTGCGACCGTGATCTTGGCCGAGACCTCATAGTCGAAGGCCGACAAGGTGAGCGTTCCTTCGTCACTGGCTTCGACTAGGACGCCGGCCAGTACCGGAACCGGCGGATGGCTCGGCAGGCCTCTTGCGACCCACATCACAGCTTCTGCAAGAACATCGCGCTCAACCCGAAACTTCATCGGTAACCCGCCCTTCGACATGCGTGGGTGCTGATTGCGAGACAGCAGTGCGTTTTACAGAGGTGCGGATCGACCTTAGTGCCACGAGGTCTTCTGGCCAACATCTGGCGTTGAGTTCTTGTCGTTCTGAGTAAGGCAGTCATGTGGGTTGACCGGGACCGGTCGTCCCCAGGTACTCGGGGCGGGATCTATCTCTCTTAAGTCTCGTCATCGTCATAGGGCCTGTGGGTTGTGTGGATAAGCCACATCGTTGCAGGTGATACGTCCCGCGGCGTGTGGATGACCCGTGGATGAGACCCAGGCATAACTAGGTCTCCCTGTGGAGGACGTGCAGTTGTCCACAGGGCAGCTCTTGTGAGAGGCGAGTTACCAACACTTGAAGGGTCGGCATGCACAGTTTGTCCCCGGTGAATCCACAGGCGGGTTACGCGTTCCACAGAACACACGTCCACAGAGTTATCCCCAGGGTGTGGATGAGCGAGATGACGCGGGGGTGTATGGCTGGTCACGGGCCGATAACAAGGCCACAGGGTTG
>CABDZK010000299.1_pt1 | contig 11599 bp, 9 predicted proteins | sample 3132141 | NCBI WGS metagenome assembly CABDZK01 (sample SAMEA5534340, study PRJEB31848) | metagenome | biome: tundra; feature: field; material: soil | place: USA | collected 2013-05 | depth 0.45 m | reverse complement strand
CTGTCGTATCTGAAGGAGCGTTCTGCGCACCACGGACCGATGAGGAGGACCCACGTGGCAGCGTGCAGCGCGCGCCTGTGTTCGCGGGTGGCAGGTTCTTGGTCTGGTCCGGGCCGATCCGCCGGGTGCCGCCGTAGCCAGCCGTGCAGGCCTTGGGGTCGTTGACATTGAGGACCAGGCCGAAATGTGCGGTGCCGTCGCCGGGAACGACGCTGTAGCCGCCTGCCACAACATCGGGATAGGTGACCAGGAGCTGCTCGATTCCATTGACGTGGGCGGTGGTGACCTGACCGATGGTGATGAAGTTCGTGAGCAGCGTGGCCAGTGAGCTCTGGTTGTCCTTGATCAGGCCATTGAGCTCCTTGGACGCAACTACTCCTCGGTCCAGGACCAGCCGCAGGTCAGCGTCGCTGCCTTGAAGCGTCGCGGAAAGGTCGGCGAAGTTCTTGGAGAGATCCTTGATGTTGCCCGAGGTGGCCTTCTGGGTGTCCAGAACGATCTTGCCGTCGTCGATCAGCTGGATCGTCTGCGGAAGTGCTTGCGTGGCCGCCTTGGTGAGGGCATCCCCGGAGTCGAGCAGCCGCTGCAGGTCCGTGCCGCCGCCGGTGAACGCGGTGCCCAGTTCGTCGACCACGATGCCAAGCTGCGTGCGGTCCACTGACTGCACGGTCTGGTCGAGGTGCAGCAAGAGGTTGTCGATGCGCACCGGGGAGCGGGTGTCAACACGCGGCACAACGGAGCCGATGACCAGCATCGGGCCATGGGCCGTCCTCGGCTGGAAGTCGATGTACTGCTCGCCGACTGCTGAGCGGTTCTCGACGACCGCAAGGGTGTTCTTGGGGATCTGCGTGCCGCGGTTGAACCGCACCTGTACCAGGACGCCACCCTTCTTCAGCTGAAGGGCCTCGACCTTGCCGACGGTGACCCCGCGATAGGTCGCCTCGGAGCCTGTGAAGATCCCGCCGGAGTCGGCGAAGTCAGCAGAGACAACGTAGGTGCCGCCCATGATCTTGTCGGTAAGCCCGACGTACTGGGCCGACAGGATCGACACGGTCACGACAGTGACCAGGGCGAACACGAGGAGCTGGACCTTGGTCGATCGCCGGATCATGCGGCACCCCCGGTGTGTATGAGTGACAGCCATGAATAGCCCGTGGCCCCGGACCCGAACCCGAACCCGGCCCCGAACCCTTGCGGCGGCCGCTGATTTCCCAGCCCGAGGCACACGACTCCGATGCATGGGGACGGCGTCGGTCTGGGACCGAGCGGCACCAGTGGCGGGACGGATGGGGTCGGTAGGGGTGGCAGCGGCACGGGAGGGACAGTGGGCAGTCCCGGGACGGGAACCGTTGGTAGCGCACGCTGTCCCAGGTTCTGTTGCACACTGTGCAGGTTGAGATCTGCCGTGGCATACAGGTTGGTGTAGTCGCCGCGGATGGTGTTGGCCGCCTCGTCCGGGAACGGATAGGTGAGCAACAGATGGAAGGATTTCGGGAGGCTGTCACCGGCGCTGGCGAGCTGGCCGAGTACGGGAGCGAGAGCCTGGAGATTAGCCACCGTGTCCGCCTTAGCAGCCGTGATGACCCTGGTCCCCACCGCGCCCAGGTTGCTCAGCGCCGTCAGCATCGTGGTCAACTGCTTTCGCTGGTCAGCCAGCACTTTCAGGCCCTTGGGCAGTGCCTCCAAGGCAGCGGCGAGGTCGCCCTTGCGTGCGGCGATCTTGGCCGATAGCGCGTCGATGCCCTCTATTGCGCGAACGATCTCTGACTTCTGCTTGTCCAGACCGCCCACGAAGGTGTTGAGCTGGACGATCAGATCGCGGATCTGGGTCTCGTTACCGCCCAGCGCGTGAGAGAGCTCGGTCTCGATCACCTTGAGCTGTGCGACGCCGCCACCGTTCAGGAGCAACGACAGCGCACTGAGGACCTCTTCCACCTCGGTATTGCGCCCGGTGTGGGCCAACGGGATATTGTCACCGTCGCGAAGGATACCGACCGGCGTGACGCCGGTCGGGGGCTCTAACTGGACGTATTTCTCACCCAGCAACGAGGTCTGCTTCAGTTCTGCGACTGCGTTCTCGGGCAGCTTGACCGAGTCCGGCAGACGCACCGTGACGCGGGCCGTCCAGCCGGTGAGCTCGATCTTCTCAACGGTGCCCACGGTGACCTGGTTTACCTTGACCGACGACTGAGGTACGAGATCCAGGACATCGGCAAACTCGGCAGTCACCCGGTAGACGTCACCACTGCTGGCTGCACCGCCCGGCAGGGGCAGGTCATAGATGCCCTGGCAGGCGCTCAGAGCTGTTATCGACACGATGGCAACAGCCGCGGTCGCCATACGGCGTGGAATCCCAGCTACCCGGTTCATCAGGGAGTCCCTGCAGGTGCGGCTGGAATCTTCAGTAGCGACTGGATGTTCTTGCACAGGTCCGTGTTGCCGGTGCCGGTCGGACCGTTGATCAGTGCGCAAATCAGCAGGGCCGGGTCGTCGAGCTGTGCGGCGTTGTTGCGTGTGTCCAATGTCCCGCTGGTCGGGTTGTAGGCGTGGTTCAGGTTGCTTACCGCGACGGGAGCGTTCGTCAGGGTTTCGGCCAGGGCGTCGCGCTGCTTGGCGATGGTGGTCGTCACCGCAGTGAGCTGGCTGATGTTTGTGGTGAGGACGGCCCTGTTGTCGTGCACGAACGTTGAGGTCTCGCTCAAGGCGATGGCCAGGTTCTTCAGCGCATCGCCAAGGTCGCCTCGCTCCCCGGCGAGCTGGTCGGAAACGCTGGCGAGGTCGCCGTTGAGGCTGCGAACCTGGGAGTCGTTGGTGGCCAGTGTGCTAGTGAAGGACTGCAGGTTCTTGACCGTCGAGAACAGGTCGTCCTTGCCGCCGGCCAGTGTCTGCAGGGCCAGCGACAGGTCGTGGTTGGTGTCGTGGAGCGCGCCCCCCTGACCCTTTAGGTTCTTGGCGCCGGTGTCCAGCAGCCGGGACAGTGCCCCATTCTTGTTCGCACCGTTAGGGCCGAGGGCGACCATCAGGTCATCCAGGCTCTGGGTTATCCGGTCCAGCTCGACCGGGACTGCGGTGTGGTTCCGGGCAATGGTTGAGCCGTTGGTCATCACTGGCCCTGACGTGTACGCCGGCAAGAGCTGGACGTAACGATCGCTGACCAGCGATGGGGACACGACCGCAGCCTCGGCATTGGCCGGAACCTTGACCGCGGCGTCGTATTCGAACTCCACGGCCACGTGGTCGCCCTCGGGGGTGACGGACGTGACCGTACCGATCGGCACGCCGAGGACACGCACATCGGATCCCGGGTAGAGACCCACCGCACGGGAGAACATCCCGGTGACCTGAATCAAATGCGTGCGCGGCCAGATGGCGAACCCCGCAGCAACCAGAGCTACCGCGACGGCCGAGGCGACGACCTTGCCCAGGACTGCGACGGTTCGGGGTTTGGCGCCCCGAGCTCGCGCACCGCCGAGTTTGACGACCAACGCGTCGACCGACCTGATCGGGTTGGGGACTCTCATGGCTTCACAACCCCCACCGGGATCGTCAAGTTGGCAACGTAGGTGTCGAACCAGCGTCCGTTACCGAGCGTATTGGCGTAGACCCGGGTGAACGGCGCCATTTCTGCGATGGTTTTGTCGAGGTCTTGCTCGTGTTTGGTCAGAACGGCCAAAACTGAGGTCAGCTGGTCCAGTGCCGGTTTCAGGGCGGCACGGTTGTCCCGCACCAGACCGGTGAGCTGAATGGCCAGGTCCGAGGTGTTGATGAAAAGGGTGTGGATCGCCTCTCGTCGTGCCTGCAGCTCCACGAGCAACAGATCGGCGTCCTTGATGAGCTTGGCCGTCGTGTCGTTTCTGGAGGCCACGGTGGCGCTGACGCGGTTGGCTCGGGCCAGCAGCGTGCGCAGCCCTGCATCTCGGGAGGCGATGGTCCTGGAGAGACGGGACATTCCGTTCAGGGCTAGCTTGACGGGTGCAGGGCTGTCCTGAAACTCCTTGGCCATGACGTCCAGCGACCCAGCCAGCTGCCCGGTGTCGATCTGCTCCGTGGTGGTCGTCAGGTCCGAGAAAGCGTTGACGATGTCGTAGGACGAGACGGTGCGCACCAGCGGGATCTCAGCGTCCGGCGGCAGTTGGCCTGCTCCACTGGGTACGAGCGAGAGATACTTTTGCCCCAGCAGGGTCTGCAACCGGATCGATGCGCTTGTAGCCGGACCGAACGCCGCGTTAGCAGTGATCTTGAAATCGACCCTTACGTGCGCGTTCTCCAGCTCGATCCCGGTCACTTTGCCAACCCTGACGCCGGCGATCCGCACGTCGTCGTCCTTGCGGATGCCCCCAGCCTCGCTGAATGCTGCGTGATAGACGTTCCCGCTGCCGATCAACGGGAGGTTCTGGGCGTTGAACGCGCTGAACAGCAGCAGGCCGATCAGGCCGAGGCCTATCGCCCCGATCGGCACGGGGTTTCTTTCGCGGAAGGGGATCACTACGAGCACCTCGCGGACGACACAGCGTAGGACGGGGAAGTGGTCACGCCCGTCGGCAGGATCACCCTGCCGTCGAGGCGGCATAGATAGAAGTTGAACCAGGAGCCGTACGTCGCCGTGCGCGTGAGCGCCGTGATCTTGCCCGGACTGGTCGACAGGAACTTCTCGAAGGCGGTGGTGCTGGAGGGCTTATTCAGCAGAGTGACCAGCGATCCGAGGTTGGCGACGTCCTGCCGGATCGCCGGCCTGCCCTTGGTGAGCAGGTCTGCGGTCTGTCCTGCCACATTGTTGATGTTGGTCAGTGAGGAGCCGATCGACGCGCGGTCCCCAGCCAGCCCGGAGACGAACCGCTGGAGCTGGTCCAGCAGGTCCCCAAAGGCTTTGTCGTGGGCGTCGACTGTGCCGAGCACGGCGTTGAGGTTCGTGATGGTGGCACCGATGACCTGGTCACGATCGGCGAGGGTGGTGGTCAGGGAAGCGGTGTGCGACAGCAACGCGTTGATATTGCCGCCTTCGCCTTGCAGGACCGAGATGATCTCCCCGGAGAGCTCGTTGATGTCACTGGGTGCGAGCGCTGCGAAGAGGGGCTTGAAACCGTTGAACAGGACGGTCAGGTCGAGCGCCGGCTGAGTGTGATCTCTGTCGAGCATGTCGCCGTCGCGCAATGCGGTGGCCGGGCCCGGCCCCTGGTCCAGGGCCAGGTAGCGTTCGCCGATCAGGTTCCGGTACTTGATGGTGGCGATAGTGCCTCGCGTCAACACACTGCTCCTATCAACGGTGAAGTCCACGACGGCGCTGGTGCGGTCCTTGTAGATGCCGATGGTGGAGATTTCTCCAACGCGGACGCCGGCGATGCGTACGTCTTGGCCCGTGGCCAGGCCCGTGACGTCGCTGAAGACAGCCCGGTAGGTGAAGCGGTCCCCGAAGGAGATGTTGGCGATGGTGGCGGCCAGTGTTCCGAACGTGACGAGGGTGACGAGGGCGAAAATGATCAGCTTGACCAGGCTCGAGGTGGTCTTCATGTCTGGTTCACCGTCATCCCGCGAAGGATGGGACCGGCCAGCAACGTGGTGATCGCCGAGGGGGCAGCGCCCTGGTCACCCTGGGCCAGCAGTTTCGCGATCACCTGTTGTTCGCCCGCGGTGCCAGCCAGACCCGAGTCAGCGGTAGGAATGTTGTAGGCCGCCGGTGAGGCGAAGTAGGACGGCAGCCCAGAGGCCGCCGGCGGAAAGGCGCTGGGGGACTGGTCGCCAGAGCCTTTGGTGCCGTCGGCGAGCGTCCAACCGGGCCCGGGGTGCGCCTGGCTGTACGGAGGACTGGGCAGACCGCGGCAGCTGGGGCCACGGTGCTCACCCCAGACCGGCTCCTCTCCGGGCCGATAGGCGGCGCGTGGCTTGACCACCTCGAGGGTGATGTGGAAGTAGTGGTTGCTGAACATCTGTGTCGCCCGGGGAATCCAGTTCGCCAATCCTTCTGCAAAGCAGGGGTACTCCGGTGCGTAGCGTGCCGCGAGCGCCAGTGTGGGCCGTTGCACGCTCCCGACCTGAATGATGCGATCGCCGTTGGAGCTCAGGAACGTCGTGGCGGTGTTGGCGAATCCCGCTGTCCCTGCAAGGAAGCCGGCCAGGGCATCCTGCTTGGCCACGATCGTGTTGCTCGTGGTAGTCAAGGCCGTCAGCATCCGCAGGATGTCGGGCGCGGCGTCGGCGTAGGTTGTCGCCACGTCCGCCAGCCGGCTGATGTCGGCCGTGATGGTCGGTATCTTTGGATTGATCGCGGCAAAGTACTTGTCAGCGCGGACGAGATTGTCGCCCAGTTGCGTGCCCCGGCCGTCCAGGGCCGTGGCCAGCGCGTTGAGGGTCGCTGCCAGTTTCTCGGGTTTGACCGTGCGAAGCAGCGGAAGCAGGTTGTCGAAGATTTTCTCGAGCTCGATCGCGACCGTGGAGTGGTCCTGGCCGATGATGTCGCCGTCGGCCATGGTGTGCGCTGACGGGTTTGTAGGGATAACCAGGTCGACGTAACGCTCACCGAACAGCGTCTTGGGCAGGATCCGGGCCGACACGTTGACCGGGATGTTGGCCACTTGGTCGGGCTGCAGTGCCAGCTCGATCCTGGCGCCGCTTCCGGTGCTGGTGATGGACCTGACCTCACCAACGATAAGCCCGCGGATCTTGACGTCGGAGTCGCTCTGGAGCTGGTTTCCGATCTGTGCGGCCATCAGCGTGACCGTTACGACCGGGGTGAACTTCTTCTGGAAGGTTGCGACGGACAGCCCGACCATCAGCGCGATGGTGAGTAGGAAGGCAACGCCGTAGGCGTAGTTGCTCATGCGGGACAGGGCACCGCCGATGGGGGAAGTCACGGCACTACCCGGCAATCCGGACCGTGGTGGTGGCGCCCCAGACCGCCAGGCTGAAGAAGAAGTCGATGATGTTGATGGTCACGATGGAGGTGCGGATCGCCTTGCCCACTGCCTCGCCCACGCCTGCGGGACCGCCGGATGCTGTGTAACCGTAGTAACAGTGGATCGCGATGATCACGACCGCGAAGACCATCACCTTGGCGAACGACCAGAGGATGTCGACGGGTGGCAGGAAGAGGTGGAAGTAGTGGTCGTACGTCCCCGCGGACTGCCCGAAGTAGCTGGTCGTGATGAACCGGGTGGCTGCATAGGAGGACAACAGGCCCAAGACGTACAGCGGCATGACCGCGATGAAACCGGCAATCATCCTGGTGGTCACCAGGAACGGGACACTCGGAATACCCATGACCTCGAGGGCATCCACTTCCTCGCTGATCCGCATGGCACCCAGCTGCGCGGTGAAGCCACAACCCACGGTGGCCGCCAGCGCGAGGCCGGCGACCAGGGGGGCGATCTCGCGGGTGTTGAGGTAGGCGGAGATGAAGCCGGTGAAGGCTCCCGTGCCCAGTTGGTTCAGGGAGGAGTACCCCTGAAGTCCCACCTCGGTGCCGGTGAAGAACGCCAGGAAGGCGATGACACCGACAGTGCCGCCGATCACGGATAGGGCACCGGTGCCCAGACTCACCTCGGCCAACAGACGGATGACCTCTTTCTTGTACCGGCGTAGTGTTCGTCCGCTCCAGGCCAGGGAGGTGGCATAGAAACGCAGTTGACCGCCGAGGTCGTCGAGGGCTGTGATGGGCCGGCCGGCCAGAGTCTTGAGACTGGTCATGGGTTCACCTCCTTGGGGTCAGATGCAGACAGGTACATGGACAGGTCACGTTCAGATCTTTTGCGGAACGACTTGGAAGTAGACGGCGGTGGCCACGAAGTTGACGACGAACAGCAACATGAAGGTGATCACCACGCTCTGGTTGACCGCGTCGCCGACGCCCTTGGGACCCCCGCCGGCACGCAGGCCCTTGTATGCGGCGACCACCGCTGCGATGACGCCGAAGATCAGGGCCTTGATCTCGCCGGCCCACAGGTCTGGCACCTGGGCGAGCGCGGTGAACGAGGCAATATAGGCCCCCGGTGTCCCGCCCTGGATGATGACGTTGAAGAAGTAGCCTCCGCACACGCCAACCACAGAGACCAGACCGTTGAGCAGGACGGCGACCAGCATCATGGCCAGCACGCGGGGTACGACCAGGCGCTGGATGGCGCTGATCCCAAGGACCTCCAGGGCGTCGATCTCCTCGCGGATCTTCCGTGAGCCAAGGTCTGCACAGATCGCCGACCCACCGGCGCCGGCGATGAGTAGTGCCGTCACGATGGGGGACGCCTCACGGATGACTGCCAGGACGCTTGCGGCACCGGTGTAGGACTGGGCGCCCAGCTGGCGGGTGAGAGTTCCGAGCTGGAGGGCAATGACGGCCCCGAACGGGATGGACACCAGCGTGGTCGGCAGGATCGTGACGCTTGCCACAAACCAGGACTGTTGGATGAACTCCTTGCTCTGGAACGGCCGCCGTGGAAGCGCCCGCAGTACGTCAAGGGCGAACGCGAACAGGGAACCCGTCTGCCTCAGGGCTGCGGTGGCACTGGCGACCGGACTCACTTCTGAACCGGCTTGCCGGCGGGGTTCGAGGACTGGAAGGACCCGGGAGGTGGGGTGACACCGTTGGCTCGGCCCCATTGCCCTGCGGGGCGTGCCGACGGGCGGCATAGTCCGTTGCTGGTTTCCAGCTGCAGCGGGATAGGTGGCAGAGGCGGCAGCTCTTGGCCTGACTCGGCTGCGAGCTCGTCGGCGTCTTTCTCCTCCGACATGCCGATCGGCCCGATTCGCTGGGCGTTGAGAAACTGCCGGACTACGGGTTCCTCGCTGGAGAGGAGCATCTCGCGCGGCCCGAACATGGCCAGGTGCTTGTGGTACAGCAGACCGATGTTGTCGGGCACCGTGCGCGCCGTGTTGATGTCGTGGGTGACGATCAGGAACGTCGCCTCGATCTGCGCGTTGAGATCGACAATCAGCTGGTTGAGGTAGCTGGTTCTTACCGGGTCGAGTCCGGAGTCTGGCTCGTCGAAGAGAATGATCTCGGGATCGAGCACCAGAGCGCGCGCCAGGCCGGCACGCTTACGCATGCCTCCTGAGATCTCGCCAGGCAGCTTGGCCTCGGCACCCTGCAGACCAACCAGCTCGATCTTCTCCCTGACGATCGACCTGATCGCTGCCTCGGTCTTCTTCGTGTGCTCGCGCAAGGGGAAGGCGATGTTGTCGTAAAGGTTCATCGACCCGAAGAGCGCACCGTCCTGGAACAGGACACCGAAGAGCTTGCGGACCGCGTAGAGGTCACGTTCGCGCAGCAGTGTCAGGTCCCGGTCGTTGATCCAGATCGAGCCCTGCTCGGGCTTGAGCAGTCCGACCAGGGTCTTGAGGAACACGGACTTGCCCGTCCCGGACGGGCCGAGCATGACCGAGATCTCGCCGGCAGGCAGAGTTAAGGTGACGTCCTTCCAGATCACCTGGGACCCGAACGACTTGGTCAGGCCTTCGACCCTGATCTCGACACCCACTGTGACACCTCCCGGGTCGTTCTCCGTATGTTGTAGAGAAGAACGAGCGCGGGGCCGACAGGTTACGTTCCGGAACAAACTCCCGCACAGACGCTGACAAACCTCTGATACTCAGGGAGACTGTCCCGACAGGGAGGTCAGTATCGGTTGGCATGAACGCACCGGCGGGGAGACTTCGCTGACGCCGTTTCGTTATGCCGCGACTGTGACTATTGGTGCGGTTGTCAGTGGCTCTGGCCCCAGTTCCCCAGGAGCCGATCATGGCCTGCCCCGGGCGACGCGCGCATTCCTGGACAGCCTCTGGATCGCTCTGTCGGCCGCCGAAGGTACCGCCACGTCCACGGGTTCGCGCTCCTCAGATCAGGCCACCGCTGGCCCGCCGGCCGATATGGAACGCGTCGCTGCTCTCGTCCAGCTGGCCCAGGATGGGGACGCCGATGCCTTCGGCCTGCTCTACGAACGTTACGTCGACCTCGTGTACCGCTACATCTATGTACGTGTCGGCTCTTCCCACCTGGCTGAGGACCTCACCTCCGAGACCTTCATCCGCGCTCTGCGCCGCATCGACTCCTTCAGCTGGCAGGGCAAGGACATCGCGGCATGGTTCGTCACCATCGCGCGCAACCTGATCACCGACAACGTCAAGTCGGCGCGTTTTCGCCTGGAGGTCGCCACGGCCGACATGATCGACGCCGACCGGCGCGTCGAGGGTCCGGAGAATGAGGTCCTCGCCCGCCTTCGTGACACCCGCCTGATCGAGGCGATCAAGACCCTCAAGCCCGAGCAGGCCGAATGCGTGGTCCTGCGCTTCATGCAAGGCATGTCCCTTGCCGAGACAGCGCTGGTCATCGGCAAGTCCCAGGGTGCGGTCAAGCAACTCCAGCTGCGCGCAATGCGTGCGCTTCACCGCAGCCTTGAGGGCGAGGTGCCGTGAGACTGGACACACCGGTACCCACGTAACTTCGAGCGCACGTGCTCGTTCTCAGAACAGCAGGTCAGTGCGTCACAGGATCCAGTAGTTAGGGGTCGTTTAGCCCCGCAGTCGAACACTCATCGTCATCTCAGGAAGGGAGGGCTCGTCGGATGCCGTTTGCCAGCAGGCGCGCAGACCTTCTTGAACGTTCGATCCAGGGCCTTCCGTGTATGGATCAGGAGGTCCAAAGCCTTGCCGCGACCGTGAGTCGGATCCCCGCCCTGACTTCCGCGGCTTGCCGTCCGCGCGATGAGTTCGTCAGCGCGCTCGGACTCCATCTGCGTGCTGAGGCGCTGACCCTGCTCGTCCGCGAGGTAGGCACCGCCTCATCGGCCACCGCCGCACGTCGCTCACCCGCCATGCCTGTGGTCTTCGTGATCGGAAGGGGGCTGCGGGTCCTGGCCGGGGCCACCGCGTCGCTCCTGCTGCTCGGCGCCATCCTCGGAGTCACCTCACGATCGGCCCTGCCCGGCGGCTTGCTCTACCCCGTGAAACAGGTGCTCAACTCAGCTGCGGTTCAGCTGGCCGGCTCCGACTTCGACCGTGGCGTGACCCTGCTGTCCCAGGCCCAGGAACACATTGGTGATGCGAGGTCGCTGGTGGAACGTGACAGGGCGCGAACGGATCCGGCATTGGTGGACCAGGCTCTGGTCAGCGCCAGCAGTTCGGTCACCGGTGGTCAGCGCGCGCTTCTGGGGGAGTTCGACCGCAGCGGAAACGTTCGGGCACTGACCGCCGTCCGGGACTTGGTCGTCCAGGCGCTGCCGCAGCTGAACGCACTACGCACCCAGGTACCGGCAGCATCCAGATCAGATGTCGACGCACTCATCGCACTGCTGCACGAGACCCAGACCACCTTGGCCCGCCAGATCGCGGTGTGCGGCCAGCCGTGTGCTTCGCTGGGGGGCGCAAAGCTTGGAAGCTCGCCTCCTTCGGCACCCTCGACCGGCCTGCCTCACATGCTCCCGGGCGGGGGTCTTGCCATACCAGGGGTTCTGACCGGCGGGCTGCCCGTTGTCGGCCGGGTGCCGGCCATCACCGGACCCGGCCGGGTGTTCGTGGGTTCCGCCACGCCCCACCTGGCGATCACCGGGAACGGCACCGGTAGTGCGACCGTGCCTCCCGTGAGCGCCGGGCCCATCACCGTCAGTCCGTCTCCGAT
>CABDZK010000296.1_pt1 | contig 11639 bp, 5 predicted proteins | sample 3132141 | NCBI WGS metagenome assembly CABDZK01 (sample SAMEA5534340, study PRJEB31848) | metagenome | biome: tundra; feature: field; material: soil | place: USA | collected 2013-05 | depth 0.45 m | reverse complement strand
CTCAGCTGCCCAAAGATCGCGCACCGAGCATCCGGGATGTCGCACGCCTTGCCGGAGTCTCCTACCAGACCGTCTCACGAGTGATCAACCATCATCCGAGCATCCGTGAGTCGACCAAGGCGGTGAAGTCTGCCGGCAAGGCGATCCCGGTCGTGACCGGTCAGGACTCCGAAGCCGAGTCGGTCAAGTCGATCATGGTCGGCCAGCAGTACTCCACGATCGACAAAGACACCCGCCTGCTCGTGGCCCAGGCCATCACCATGGTCAAGGATCTGCAGGCCGGCAAGAAGGCACCGGTCAACGACACCACGTCGTACAACAACGGCGTGAAGATTGTCCCGGCATTCCTGCTTGCCCCGGTCATCGTGACCAAGGCGAATGCTGCTGCGGCCTACGCCAACGACCCGCTGCTCTCGCCACTGACCAAGTAGTCCGACAGGCCCCGCCAGCTCACCTAAGTACTTACCGCTGCAGGTCAGCGTCTTGAAGGGTCGGCTCCCACCCAGCAGGTGGGGCCGACCCTTCTTCGACGCTCTGATCCCTGTTCCTGGCGGCGAACCATCCTCACGTTCGTGGCAGTGCCGCGGCAAGGACCTGGGCCAGGTGCAGCGGCCTTCGATCGGTCTCCTGCCCGATCTGGGTACGGCAGCTGAAACCGTCGGCGACGATCACCGTGGCCCCGGATGCGGCCCGCACCGCCGGCAGCAGCACTCGCTCCCCCGCCGCCTTGGACACCTCGTAGTGGCCGGCCTCGAAGCCGAAGTTGCCAGCCAGCCCGCAGCACCCCGAGTCCGGCACGGTTGCGCTGATCCCGGCGGCCTCCATCAGCGCACGATCGGCTTCGAAGCCGATCACCGCGTGCTGGTGGCAGTGGGTCTGCACCAGTGCCTCGCCGCCAACGTGCGGCGGAGTCCAGTGTGGGGCGTAGGCGGCCAGCAGCTCGGCGAGGGTGAAAGTGAGCTCCTTGGCGAGCTGGGCGCTCTGGTCCCCGGGCAGCAGCGCGGCCGCATCGTGGCGGAACACCGCCAGACAGCTCGGCTCGAGCCCGACCACCGGAACCCCCGCGCGCAGGTACTCCTCCAGGGACCTCAGCGAACGGCGCAGCACCCGTTTGGCCACACCCAGCTGACCGGTGGAGATCCAGGTCAGCCCGCAGCAGAGCGGCCCAGCCGGCAGCACCACCTCGAACCCGGCATCCTCCAGCACTGCGACGGCGGCAAGGCCAACCTCGGGGGCCAGATAGCTGGTGAACGAGTCGGGCCACAGCACCACCCGCCGGCCCGGGCTGGTGGGCACTGGTCCCTGATCACTGCGGGCCGGCCTCTGTTGCGCGGGCTTGCGACGGCGCAGGGACGACCGCAGGGACCGCGCGGCGAAACGCGGGATGTCACGCTGCGGGGCGATCCCTGCGGCCCGTTTCAACGGACCCTGCAGCACCGACCCGGTCACGGCGTTGACCACCACAGGGGCGACCGCTGCCAGTCGCGACCACAACGGCAGCCAGCCCATCGAGTAGTGCGACGGGGGCCGTAGCCGCCCGGCGTAGTGGTGGTGCAGGAACTCGGACTTGTAGGTCGCCATATCCACGTTGACCGGACAGTCGCTCAGGCATCCCTTGCACGACAGACACAGGTCCAGGGCATCCCTGACCTCCTCTGAACGCCAACCGTCGGTGATGACGTCACCCTCAAGCATCTCCCACAGGAGGTGGGCCCGCCCGCGCGTAGAGTTCTTCTCCTCCTTGGTGACCTGGTAGCTCGGACACATGACCCCGCCAGAGGACTGACGACACTTGCCCACGCCAACGCACCGTCGCTGGGCCTGAGCGAAGCTGTCGGCGTCCTGCGGGTAGGAGAACTCGGTAGCCAGCTCACGATCCTTGGCCTTGCCGCGGTGCCGCATGTCCGCATCCAGCGGTGCCGGGTCGGCAATGACGTGGGGGTTCAGCACCCCGGCCGGGTCCCATAAGTCTTTGACCTGCTCAAAGACCGCCACCACCTCCGGGCCATACATCCTGGCCAACAGCTCCGAACGTGCCCGGCCGTCCCCATGCTCCCCGGAGACCGAGCCACCGAGGCGGACAACCAGATCGGCCGCCTGCTCCACGAAGGAGCGGTAGACCGCTACGCCTGCCTCGCTGAGCAGGTCAAAGTCCATCCGCATGTGCATACAGCCCTCACCGAAGTGACCGTAGGAGGCGCCGGTCAGGTCGTGCGCCGCCAGGATCTCGTCGAGCTCGCGCAGGTAGGCACCCAGCCGTTGCGGGGGGACAGCCGCATCCTCCCAGCCACCCCAAGCCTCGGCGCCGTCGCTTCGGCGGGTCGCCAGCCCGGTGCTGTCACGTCGGCACCGCCACAGCACCGCCTGGGCCCCCGGGTCGGTGACCACCGAGGACGTGACGGCCAGATCCGACCCATCCAGATCAGCGACAATCGCCCGGGCGGCCCGCATCGCGTTCTGCGGATCGCCGGCCCCCACCTCGACCAGAAGCCACACGCTTCCGGCCGGGAGCCCCGCGGCGACCGCAGCACCGCGGACCTGCTGGGGCAGGCGGTCGACCAGCGTGGCGTTGATCGACTCCATCGTCAAAGGCCCGTGTGGCAGGACAAGTGGAACACAGTCCGCCGCGGCCACGGAGTCGCTGAAACCCAGGACGAGCAGCACCGTGGCGCCCGGAAGCTCGACCAGGTTGACCCTCGCCCCCAAGGTGACAGCCAGGCTGCCCTCAGTACCTGACAGAAAACGCGCCACGTCGTAGCCGCGATCGGGCGCCAGACGGTCCAGCGCGTATCCAGAGATCCGGCGTCTCATCGGCGAGAAGCGCCGCGCGATCAGCAGCGAGTCACGGGCCGCGATGGCCTGCAGGCCGCGGTGGATCTCACCCTCCCGCCCTGGGCGTGCAGCCAGGAGCTGGCTGCGCGCCTGGTCGTCGCCCGGCCCCGCAGGGGCCCTCAGGTCCATCCGGGTGCCGTCGGAGAGCAGCACCTCCAGGCCCTGCAAGTTGTCGGCCGTCGTGCCCCAGGCCACCGAGTGCGAGCCGCAGGCATTGTTGGCGATCATCCCGCCAAGGGTTGCCCGGCTCCCCGACGACGGGTCGGCGCCGAACGTCAGACCATGCGCCGCGGCGGCACCGGTCAGGTCGCTCAGGACAACCCCCGGCTCGACGAGCGCCGTGCGGCCCACCGGGTCGATATCCACGATGGTGTTCAGATGACGGGACACGTCGATGACGACCCCGCCGATGGCGTTGCCCGCCATGGAGGTCCCACCGCCGCGGAGGACGACGGGCGCCCCCGCCTGCGCGATGAGCTGCACCGCGGCCACGAGATCATCGACGTCGGCCGGCACGACCACCAGATCGGGGACAACCCTGTAGTTGGAGGCGTCGGCGGCGTAGAGCCCGCGCACACCCGGATCGCCGGTGGCGGTCCCGCGCAGGGCGGCGCCGAGCTCGGCGATCAGGGCATGAACGTCATACTGCAGCATTTGATGAACTGTACGGAACATCGGACAGTGACCGCATCTGCGCCATACAGTGGAAGCGTGGATACGCTGACCAGCGCAATTGCCTTGATGGCGATTCGATGGACCGCACCGGACCGCCATCAGCTTGTCGCACCTTATGGGCCGGAGGCCGTCATGTCGGGAACGCGGTCGACCTGCCCTCTGCCCGGCTCCCTCGGCTGCTGCCGGCCATCGGCAAGGCGGCCCCAATGACCGACACGACAGGCCTACACCGCAACTTGGTCCGGCAGCTGAGGCGACTACACCTCGATCGCGAGTCGAGCCCGTCCATGGCTGCCTGGCGCGCGCTTCTAGAGGCTCTCAGCACCGTTTTCACCGAGATCGACGACGAGCAGTCCGCGCTGAAGCGCTCGATCGACCTGACTATGGGCAAGATGGGCTCCTTGCACGAGGAACTGAGCCGGCAGACCTTGCAGGACACGTTGACCGGGCTGCCCAACCGGGCCGCCCTGATCCGCCACCTCCAGCGGTCGCTCGCGGAGTGCGCCCACGCCGGGGACGGCCTGGCGATCTTGTTCATAGACCTGGACGGCTTCAAACAGGTCAACGACAGCCTGGGACACACAGTCGGCGACGAGCTCCTGGTGCTGGCGAGCCAACGAATCCGCGCGTGCATGCGCCCCCATGACGTCGTCGCCCGCCTGGGAAGTGACGAGTTCGTCGTGGTCTGCCCCCATGTATCCGACAACACGATCGTGCCGTCCATCGCCGCCCGGATCGGCAGCCAGCTGTCAGCCCCGTTCCCGATCGGGGACCACGAAGCCATCGTCAGCGCCAGCATCGGCCTGGTCACTACCGCCGACGCCGCCGCCGCGAGTCCCGAGGACCTGCTGAGGCAGGCAGATCTGGCCATGTACGAGGCGAAGCTCAGCGGCAAGGGCCGTGCCACGGTCTTCGACAGCTCAATGCAGCAGTCGGTGAACACCAGGTTCTCGATGCGCAACGCCTTGGGCCAGGCCGTCACCCGCCACGAGCTTCGCGTGCTCTACCAGCCGATCGTGTCGCTGGCCGACGAGCGGATGACCGGCGTGGAGGCCCTGGTTCGCTGGGAACGGCCCGGATTCGGAATGCTCTCCCCCGACGAGTTCATCCCGATCGCCGAGGAGAGCTCCCTGATCTCCGCCGTCGACTGCTGGGTGTTGGCCGAAGCGTGCCGGCGAGGCGCGCAGTGGTGCGACGCCGGCGGCTCGCTCGCGCTCAACCTCTCCGCGCGCACACTTCAGCAAGACGATGTGGTCCTCGCGCTGAGCCAGGCGCTGAGTCGCAGCGCCATCTCCCCTGCTCAGATCACCGTGGAGATCACCGAGACCACTCTGCTGGAAGGCGAAGGCGCCACGAGCCACAACCTGCACCGCCTTCGCGAACTGGGCGTACAGCTGTCCATCGATGACTTCGGCACCGGGCACTCATCGCTCTCCCAGCTCCAGCAGACCGACGTCGACATCCTGAAGATCGACCAGTCCTTCGTCTCGCGGATGGACCAGGATTCGTCCTCGGCCGCTATCGTGAGTGCGATCGTCACGTTGGGCCACGCGATGGGACTGACCCTGGTTGCCGAAGGGGTCGAGAGGCCGGCACAAGTCGCGCTCCTGCGCGAGCAGGGTTGCGACTCAGCCCAGGGATGGCTATTCGGCCAGCCGCTGCACGCCGAAGATATCGACCGGGTCTTCGGGGTTACCTTTCCCGAGCTGTCAGCCCTATAGCCGCGGCCCTTCGGATCACCGCGCTGGCGACAACCCGCATGGTGCAAGTCCGTGGAAGTCCGTGGATGGCGCGACCCGCCCTGAGATACAAGGCGCCCTCAAAGCGCCCGTGTCTGGACGAGCCAACCAGTGCCGCCGACACCGCTGCTGGCAACCGCAGCGTTCGATGACCCGGGAACCACCTGCACCGTGGCGACCTGGGCCGGTCCCGAGGCCACGCGGCGAGCTCCCGATACCTGCCCACGACAACTCCTTAAACACCCCAAGGCACACAGGCAAAGACCTGGCCGCGGTCAAGGCCGCACCTCCAACATGGCAGCCTGGACCAGGGCCTGTGCCCCTCGTTCTGCCAGAGTCTTTCCCAACGGACGACCACCGGCTCATCCCTTGGCCCGCCCTGAACCCCCCGGCAATGACCGTTCGTGCCCGCGCCACAGGAAAGTGCGGGACCATGGAGCTTGGCATCCGTTGGACCATTGCCCTCCAGCCCAACCCGACACCGACGAAAGCTGACCGTGAACACAGGAATTCGCCCCGCCCACCGCCGCAGTACCGCAGCCCCGACGACCGCATCAGCCGTGACGAAATGAGTCGGCGCGGAGCCAAGCACAAGGACACGCTGCCCACGTTGCCCCAGGGCGGGCTGCGCATCGTGCCGCTGGGCGGTATCGGTGAGATCGGTCGCAACATGACCGTCTTCGAACACGCCGGCCGGCTCCTGGTCGTTGACTGCGGCGTCCTGTTCCCCGAAGAGCACCAGCCCGGCGTCGACGTGATCCTGCCCGACTTCACCTGGATCCGGGACCGCCTGGACCTGATCGACGCCATCGTGCTCACGCACGGGCACGAGGATCACATCGGCGGCGTTCCGTACCTGCTTCATGAGCGGCCGGACATCCCGCTGGTCGGCTCCAAGCTCACCTTGGCCTTCATCAAGGCCAAGCTCAAGGAACACCACATCGCTCCCAAGACGATCGAGGTCCGCGAAGGGCAGCGACAGAAGTTCGGACCGTTCGACTGCGAGTTCATCGCGGTCAACCACTCCATCCCCGACGGGCTCGCCGTGGCGATCCGCACCACGGCCGGGCTCGTGCTGCACACCGGGGACTTCAAGATGGACCAGTTCCCGCTGGACGGTCGGCTCACCGACCTGGGCTCATTCGCACGCCTGGCGCAGGAGGGTGTCGACCTGTTCCTGGTCGACTCCACCAATGCCGAGGTCCCCGGGTTCATCACCTCCGAGCGCGAGCTCTCGCCCGCCATCGAGACGGTGTTCCGCACCTGCCCCGGGCGCGTCATCGTCTCCAGCTTCGCCAGTCACGTGCACCGCATCCAGCAGGTTCTGGATGCCGCCCACCACCACGGCCGCAAGGTCGCCTTCGTGGGTCGTTCCATGGTCCGCAACATGGGCATCGCCCGTGACCTGGGCTACCTCACCATTCCGAAGGGCCTGGTGGTCGACCTCAAGGCCCTGGACAACCTTCCGGCCAACAAGATCACCCTCATCTGCACAGGCTCCCAGGGTGAGCCGATGGCGGCACTGTCACGGATGGCCAACCGCGACCACCCCATTCGGATCACCACCGGCGACACAGTCCTGCTCGCGAGCTCGCTGATCCCCGGCAACGAGAACGCCATCTACTCGGTGATCAACGAGCTCACGCGTTGGGGCGCCAACGTGATCCACAAGGGCAACGCCAAGGTCCACGTCTCCGGGCACGCCAGCTCAGGTGAGCTGGCCTACTGCTACAACATCGTGCGGCCCACCAACGTGATGCCGGTTCACGGGGAATGGCGGCACCTGCGCGCGAACGCCGACTTGGCCATCCGCACCGGAGTCCATCCGGACCGGGTGATCATCGCCGAAGACGGATCGGTCATCGACCTTGTCAAGGGCCGGGCCTCCATCATCGGAAAGGTCCCGGCCCGACTGGTCTTCGTCGACGGGATGACCGTCGGCGGCGCCACCGAGCACTCGTTGAAGGTCCGGCGGAACATGGCCGAGGAGGGCGTGGTCACGATCGTTGCCATCGTGAACCCCGAGACGGGAAAGATGGTCGAGAAGCCCGACTTCCTGGCGCATGGCTTCGAACAGGAAGACTCCACCTTCGACAACGCAGTGCCGGTGATCCAGAAGGTCCTGACGAAGGCTTCAAAGGAAGACATCGACATCGAGCAGACCGAAGAGATGATCAGCCAGGCTGTGGCGACCTGGGCCTACCGCACCTACCGGCGCAGCCCGCTGATCATCCCCGTGATCATCGACGCCTGACTGCCTGCTCCTGGGTACGTTGGAGCTCTGTGCGTTCGGGCAGCAGGAGCAGCGCCCCGACGAAGAAACACACAGCCCCCACGAAGGTGCCCACAGTTGACCGGTCGGCGTTGTTCAGCTGGCCGGTCGATGGCCTTGATGTACCCGGCGACCGCCGAGACGCCGAAGGCGAGCGACCCGGCCAGGTTGGCCAACGTGATCCACCACGCCCACGACCGGGGGCGCCAGGCGAGCCAGCCGTGACAGACCTCGAACCAGGCGAGCGTGCTGGCAACCAGAAAACAGACCGAGCCAAAAGCGTCTGGCCGCCACACGTGCTGGTGTGCGGCCTGCGCCGTGAGGTTCGCCCGCAGGGCGTTGCCGCAGCTGATGTTGAAGAAGAGGGTCCCGACAAGCTGCACGGCAGTGGCCCACCAGTCGATCCGGCGGGGCTGGAAGACGAAGAACCGTCGGTGGGTGAGACCCGGAGACGCCAGGCAGGCGTCCACAGCCTCCCGGTACGTCAAGAACCCGGCAGAGGTGAAGAACAGTGAGCCGGCGAAGAAGGTCACCGCGTCCCACCTGATCCCGACGGCGCCGGCGTAGGCAGGGACAGCGCCGAGGGCGAAAAGCAGCGACCCCACGGCAAACAGGACCGCTATCCACCATCCCCGCGCCCGGGGCGCCCACCACGTCGAGCCGACGGTGGGCCCAGCCCCGAGGTGCTTGCGGTGGCGACGGGACTCCCAACGAGCGACATGACCGTCCGGGCGCTCATGCTCCACGAAGGTCATGAAGGGGCCGACGTGTCCCTGCCGGCCTCCGAGATCGCTAGTCATCACCGGGGGCCCTTAGAGGTGACTGAACCCGCCCGACTCGGCCTTGGTCATGGGCACCGTGACCGGGTGCTTGCCGAAGTGGTCCACCGCATTGCGGAAGTCCTCCAGAAGCAGCGAAGCCAGATCCCGGCTCACCCCAAGACGCACCAGAATCCGCTGAACGGGAATGTCGGAAGCCGTTCCGGTCAGCGTGTAGGCAGGCACCTGCCACCCTCGTTCGCGGAGCCGGTCGGCCATGTCGAACAGGGTGTAGCCGGGATCCTGGCCCTCGCGTATCCGCCAGGTGACGGTCGGGATCCCGGTGGCCGGGTTGCTGTCACACAGGAGCTCAAAGGGGCCCAGCTTGACGATCTCGGACGCGAGGTACCGACCAACCTCATAGGACGCGTCGTGGATCGCCTTATATCCATTGAAACCGAGTCGCAGGAAGTTGTAGTACTGAGCGACCACCTGCCCGGCCGGACGCGAGAAGTTGATCTGGAACACCGGCATGTCACCGCCCAGGTAGTTCACGTGGAAGATCAGGTCATCTGGCAGCTCCTTGCTGTCCCGCCAGATGACCCAGCCGACGCCGAGGGGCGCCAGCCCGAACTTGTGCCCCGAGGTGCTGATCGACTTGACCCGCGGGAGGCGGAAGTCGAACAGCACCTGCGGTGCACAGAACGGGGCAAGGAAGGCACCGCTGGCCCCATCGACGTGGATGTCGATGTCGAGGCCGGTGTCTGCTTGCAGCTGGTCCAAGGCCTTGGCCAGAGCCTCCACCGGCTCGTAGGCGCCGGTGTAGGTGACCCCGAACGTGGGCACGACCATGATCGTGTTCTCGTCCACCCGTTCAAGCATCGAAGCAGGATCCATGGCGTAGCTGCCAGGGGACATCGGGACCTCGCGCATCTCAATGTCCCAGTAGCGGGCGAACTTGTGCCACACCACCTGAACGGGTCCGCACACCATGTTCGGTCGGTCGGAAGGCTTGCCCTGCGCCTGCCGCTTGGCCCGCCAGCGCCACTTGGCCGCCATACCCGCCAGCATGCAGGCTTCGGAGGATCCAATGGCCGAGGCCCCCGCGGTGTTGGCCGCCTGCGGGGCATGCCACAGGTCGGCCAGCATGTGAACGCAGCGACGTTCCAGCTCGGCGGTCTGCGGATACTCGTCGGCGTCGATCAGGTTCTTGTTCATCGCGAGCGCCATGAGTCCGTAAACCTCGGGCTCCGCCCACGTCTGGCAGAACGTGGCCAGGTTCTGGCGGGCGTTGCCATCAAGCATCAGCTCGTCCGCCACGAGCTGGTAGGCATCCCTGGGCAACGACTCCTCCCGGGGGAACCGGTACTTGGGAATGGGACTGGTCAGGGTGTGTCCGGCGAAGACCGAGTCCTCCAACTGTGAACGAACAGTGTCACGATCGTGCAGTGGCATGGTCAGCATCTCCTTGATCAGCGTCAAACCGCTCCGGCATGGCCGCATCTCCTACGATGTTTGCGGCCAGAGACCGGATCGGTCCTCACCCGCCTGGGGTGAGCTTGCGAAGATCGGCCCGCCTGCAGATCCATCGAGCGATAGTAGCCGGGCCAGCGGCGATGACTGATCCAGGTGCCGCCTGGGGTAAAGCAGCCGGGGTCTGCCGGGGCACATGCGCCAGCGCTGGGCTCAGGGTGCCAGGGCGGCAAATGCCCGCCGGAGTCGGCTGGGCGTTCGATCGTCAGGTGTGGGCCCCTGTTCATGATGCGGTGCCGGTCAGCCCATGACCGATGCCGACCCGATTGGCAGCCAGACCAAGGCGCACAGCGCTCGCGTTGTGCGGCCGGTCGGTTCCAGAAACGGCTCAGATCCGGCGAGGCCAACCCATCAACCAATCTTGCCACGGCCATCTGCACCCGGATCGTCATCGGACTCCCAGTGAGGCTTCGCCTCTGACCGCCGAGGTGCAACTCACCTTGGGTGCTGAGGTATGCGGTCGTGGACAGCACAAATACGCCGCGCCCTGCGCTGGCTCACGTTTCACCCGGCTGGCACCCAGCCTCTGTTGTCCGGACCGCCCTCACTGCGCTGAAATCCCGACTCATCAGAGCCAGGCCGGTCGCCCTACGCGACATGGATGCCTTATGCATCAAGGGTTGGAGCAAGATGTGGTCCAAAATCCAGGCTGCACCAACGCGGCGACAACGTCAACCAAAACTCAAGATCAACGTCCGAGTTTGGAACACAAAGGATCGCTAGGGTTGACCTCATGACGGACACCCTGACTCCCGAGGCCGAAGTTGTCCGTATCTGCCGCGATCTGATCCGGATCGACTCGAGCAACTATGGCGATGGTTCCGGTCCTGGCGAGCGAGCCTGCGCGGAGTACGTCATGGGGGAGCTCGCTGAGGTCGGGCTGGACCCATGGTATGTCGAGAGCGTACCTGGGCGTGCCAATGTCATTGTCCGCATTGAGGGTTCGGACCGGAGCCGCTCCGGGCTGGCCATCCATGGACACCTGGATGTTGTACCGGCGCGCTCGGCTGACTGGCTGGTGGATCCATTCGCCGCGGAGGTGCGGGATGGCTGCGTCTGGGGGCGAGGCGCGATCGACATGAAGGACATGGACGCCATGATCCTGGCCAATATTCGCCATCTCGCACGATCCGGCGTCAAGCCACCACGTGACCTGGTCTTCTGCTTCTTCGCTGACGAAGAGGCCGGGGGGGTGCTTGGTAGTCACTGGGTCGTGGACAACCACCCGCACGTGTTCGAGGGCGTCAGCGAGGCGATCAGCGAGGTCGGGGGCTTCAGCGTCACCGTCCCGGCCAGGGGCACGGGCACACCGATCCGCGCCTACCTCCTGCAGACCGCGGAGAAGGGGATGGCGTGGCTGCGGCTGACGGCCCACGGCAGGGCTGGGCATGGGTCGGTGCCCAACGAAGAGAACGCGATCGTCCGTCTCGCAGCCGCGATCGGCCGAATCGACGCGCACGTTTGGCCGCGCGAGTACATAGGTTCGGTGCGCCAGCTGCTCGACGGACTCGTCGAGATCACCGGTACCCGCTATGACGACGGCTCACCGGAGAAGATTCTGGCCCACCTGGGCGGGGCTCGTGGGTTTGTCCTCGGCACCTTGCGGGACACCGCCACACTGACGATGCTCGAAGCCGGCTACAAGCACAACGTGATACCCCAGAGCGCTTCGGCGTCCCTGGACTGTCGATTCCTGCCCGGCCACGAGGACGATCTGATGACCACGATCCGGGAGCTGGCGGGAGATTTTGTGACCGTCGAGGTACTCCATCGCGACATCGCGCTCGACGTGCCCTTCAGCGGGGACCTGGTCGACGCCATGAAGCAGGC
>CABDZK010000287.1_pt1 | contig 11718 bp, 13 predicted proteins | sample 3132141 | NCBI WGS metagenome assembly CABDZK01 (sample SAMEA5534340, study PRJEB31848) | metagenome | biome: tundra; feature: field; material: soil | place: USA | collected 2013-05 | depth 0.45 m | reverse complement strand
CACTGACAACGCCATTGCTGTCCGTAGGCGAGGTTCCACCTCAAGCGGCTATCCCGGACCTAAAGGACCGGGCTTGCGCCGCCCAAATACGCGGTCATGGGCCGCCAAGACAACCCCAGAATGCCTCAGCCGCCGAAGTGATCCCAGCCCCCGCCTATCACCGGCAGGCCGCTCAAGAACACGCCCGAGCCGGCTGTCACGTCGCCGATCTTGCGCCAGCGCTCGGGCAGCTCTCCTGCCGGCGGGAAGCACGCAAGCAGTGAGTGCTCCTCACCCCCTTCGGCCACGCAGCGCCAGGCGTCACCATCATTGAGCACATGCCGCAGCTGGGCGGCGTCATCGGCAAGAAGCAGGTCGTCGAGCTCGATCCTGACCCCGCTGGCCCGCGCGAGGCGCCCGGTATCGCGGCCCAGTCCGTCGCTGATGTCGATCATGGCCGTTGCCCCGGCCCGGGCAGCCACGGGCCCCTGCTCGTATGGCGGTCGCGGCCGCCGATGGTAGTCCGCCAGCTCCGGTGCCAGCAGGCTCTGGCCGCGCTGCAACAACAACAAGCCCGCGGCGGAGTGCCCCAGGCTGCCACACACGGCAAGGACATCGCCCGCCTGGGCGCCGCTGCGGCGCACCGGCTCACGGCCTTCACACTCCCCCAGGGCCGTCACAGACACCACGAGAACCCCCTCGGGCGCCGACGAGAGGTCACCGCCCAGCACAGGCACTCCAGCCTGCCTGGCGGCCTGGGCCAACCCCGCCGTGAAGTCCCGGACCCATGCCAGCGGCGTCGCGGGATCAGCAATGAGAGTGACCAGCAGGCCGCTCGGCACTCCGCCCATCGCGGCGATGTCGGCGACGTTCTGAGCCACGGTCTTGCCGCCAACGTCCGCGCCGCTCGACCACTGGTCGAGCCAGTCGCGTCCGCGCACCATCGCATCGGTGGTGGCCAACACCGACCCACCCGGGGTGCTGAGCAGGGCGGTGTCATCGCCGGGCCCGAGCAGGACCCCGGGGCCGCCGGGCAGCATAGGGAAGATCACGGACAGAAGCCCGTCCTCGCCGACCTGCCCGAGCGTGGGCCCAGCGGTGCCCCCGCGTCCATCAAACATATGACCTCCCAGTGGGGCTACTCGTGCCTTCGCACGGTAGCGTCTGCAGAGCCGGGTCCATGCAGGGCGTGGTCGGCGAATACTGTTCATCTCGGGGTCAGGTGCCCCGATCATGTTCTCTTGGAGGCATTGTGGTGGTCCAGGCCTACGTTCTGATCCAGACCGAAGTTGGCAAGGCGTCTGCTGTCGCCGAGTCGATCGCGAAGATTACCGGCGTCACGGTGGCCGAGGACGTCACCGGTCCCTACGACGTGATCGCCAGGGTCGAAGCCCGCACGGTCGATGAGCTCGGCAAGCTGGTCATCGCCAAGATCCAGGACGTCCCAGGCATCACACGCACCCTGACGTGCACGATCGTGCACGTCTGAGGTTGTGCTCGTCTGAACACCGCAACATGCACCGCGGTGTGCGCCCGTTTGCGTGCCTGAGCGTTGTCCTGCTCGCTGTGGGACTGTCCGGGTGCTCGTCCATAGACGTGGCAGTTCCGGTCGACGCCGGGTCGGCGGCGTGTCGCTCGGCGGCGGCCCATTGGCCCAAGACCGTTGGCGGACAGCCACCTGTGCAGACCTCATCGACCTCGACTGCCGTCCGCGCCTGGGGTGACCCTGCCATAATCGCCCGCTGCGGGCTGCCCGCCATCGGCCCGACCACAGATACGTGCCTTGATGTCAGCGGCGTCGACTGGGTCGCGCATCAGCTCACCGATGGTGTGCGTTTCACGACTTACGGCCGGTCACCGGCCATCGAGGTCCTGGTGCCCAGCGCCTACAAGCCGGAGCCTCTGCTGCTGCCGGCGTTCGGCGCCGCGGCGGAAGCCATCCCGCAGGGCGCACGACACTGCCAGTAGGGCTCAGCGAAGACCGGTACGACGCGCCAGAGCCAGCTGGATCAGCTCATCGATCAGTTGTGGATAGTCCAGTCCGGACGCCGCCCACACCATGGGGAACATCGACAACGGGGTGAAGCCGGGCATGGTGTTGATCTCGTTGAGGACTACGTCGCCGCCGGCGGTGTAGAAGCAGTCCACCCGGGCGAGCCCCTCGCAGCCGGCAGCCTCGAACGCTGCCACGGCAATGCGACGCACCTCATCGGCCACGTGATCGGGCACTTTTGCAGGGCACGTGAGCTCGATGTCGGACTCCGCCAGGTACTTGGCCTCGAAGTCGTAGAACTCGTGACCCTGGACGACCTGAATCTCCCCGACCTCGCTGGCCCGGGGCGGGGCGCCGTCGCGACCCTCCAGCACGCCGCACTCGATCTCTCGCCCGATCATGGCGGCCTCCACGACGACCTTGGGATCGTGCTCGCGGGCGAACTCGATGGCTGCCTGCAAGCGGCCCGGCCCGGGCACTTTGGTGATGCCTATGCTCGATCCGGCGCGGGCCGGTTTAACGAAGACGGGCCAGCCCAGTGAAGCAACGGCGTCCATCGCCGCGGCCGGGTCGCGCTTCCAGTCCCGGTCGGTGATCACCACGTACGGACCGATCGCAAGCCCATGCCCGGCGAAGACGACCTTCATGTAGTGCTTGTCCATCATCACAGCCGAGGCGAGCACACCCGACCCGACGTAGCGGATGTCAGCCAGCTCCAGTAGTCCCTGAATGGTGCCGTCTTCGCCAAAGGGGCCATGCAACAGCGGAAACACCACGTCCACCTTGGCCAGAACCCTGGGCGGGGCTCCCGGCTCGAGCACGCGAACCGAGCGGTCGGTGGTGCTCAACGGGACCAGGACGGTGTCCCCGGCGCCATCGACCTCGGGAAGGTGCCCGGGCGAAAGCTCAAGGGCCCCTGCATCTTCGGAGGCCACGACCCAGCGACCGTCCTTGGCGATGCCGATCGGAAGCACGTCGTAGACATCACGGTCGATCGCCTGCATCACCCCGGCGGCGGTGGCACAGGACACCGCATGCTCGGAAGACCTGCCGCCGAAGACGATAGCCACGGTCGGCTTGCGTGGCGGCGCGTCGGTGGACTCTGGGCTGGTTTGACTGGTGTTGGTCATCGCCTGCGACCCTATCGCCCGGGCGGGCAAAGACCGCCAAGGCCGGGCACCACGGCCTGCCCCGACACCCCTGGCCCTACCCTGAATATGTGAATACCCATGACGCAGGACTGGCCCCCGCCTCCATACTGGTCTCGGCCGGCCGCCAGCCACGCTCCCCGGGAGCCGGCGTCAATGCCCCCCTGGAGTTCTCCTCGACCTACGTCGCGGACGGTCCGGTCGACTACGCACGCGCGGGCAACCCGACGTGGACCGCGTTCGAGCAGGCACTCGGCGCTCTCGAGGGCGGATCAGCCCTGGTCTTCTCCTCCGGCATGGCGGCTATCGCAGCAGCCCTGTCCCTTGCACCGCCGGGAGCCGTCATCGTGGCTCCCACCCACGCTTACGGCGGCACCAGCGCGATCATGGAGTCCCTCCAGAAGGCCGGACGGGCAAAGCTACGTCGGGTGGACATCAGCGACACGGGAGCCGTGATCGCGGCACTGGCCGGGGCTGACGTGCTGTGGGCCGAGTCCCCCACCAACCCGATGCTCGAGGTCGCAGACCTGCCGCGGCTCTTCGCGGCTGCCCACGCGGTCGGCGCGGTCGCGCTGTGCGACAACACGTTTGCCACCCCGCTGGTTCAGCAGCCGTTGTCGATGGGCGCCGACGTGGTGGTCCACTCGGTCACCAAGTACCTCGCCGGGCACTCTGACGTGATTCTGGGCGCCACCGTGACGGCCGGCTCCGGGCGTGGGCGGGCGCTGCAGGAAGCTCTCGCCCAGCACCGACTGCTCCGCGGCGCCATCGCCGGCCCGATGGAGACCTGGCTGGCACTGCGCGGCATGCGGACAATGCACCTGCGGGTTGAACGCTCCAGCGCCAACGCAGCAGAGCTGGCCAATCGTCTGAGCGGCCATCGCGCCCTGCAGCGGCTGCGGTATCCGGGATTCGGGTCGATCATCGCGATCGAGGTCCACGGCGGCCTGCAGGGGGCTGAGACCGTTGCCGCCCGCGTCCGTCTGTGGACCCACGCGACCAGCCTGGGCGGGGTGGAGTCACTGATCGAACGTCGCCGCCGCCATCCCGGCGAGGCACTTACCGTCCCGGAGAACCTGCTCCGCCTCAGTGTCGGGGTCGAGGACATCGAGGATCTGTGGCGCGACCTGCAGTCTGCCCTGGCCGAGGTGATCCCGCCTGGCTGAGCTCCTGGTGCGACCGGGTCGAAGCAGTGCGCTCAGGTCCGCTCGGGCTTGCGAGCGCGGGACATCAACATGTCGGCAACGTCGCGGGGTCTGCGGCCCTCGTGCACGACCGCCGCCACGTTCTCGATGATCGGGACATCGATGCCGTGATGATGGGCCAGGTCCAGGATGGCCTGACAGGATTTCACGCCCTCAGCCGTCTGCGTGGTCGTGGCCACCACCTCCTGGACGGTCATGCCGCGGCCAAGCTTCACACCGAAGGTGTGGTTTCGCGAGAGAGGAGACATGCACGTGGCAATCAGGTCGCCAACACCGGCCAGGCCTGCGAAGGTGGCCGGATCGGCGCCAAGAGCCACACCCAGCCGCAAGGTCTCAGCCAGCCCCCGGGTGATGATCGTGGATTTGGTGTTGTCCCCCATGCCCATGCCCTCGGCCATGCCGACGGCGAGGGCAATTACGTTCTTGACCGCCCCGCCGAGCTCTGTGCCCACGACGTCAGTATTGGTATACGGCCGAAAGTACGGCGCGGCACAGGCCATGGCCACCCGTTCGGCCATCGACTCATCGATACAGGCCACGACCGTGGCTGCCGGCTGCTTGGCCGCGATCTCCCTAGCCAGGTTGGGCCCTGACACCACGACGATGCGTTCTCCGCCGACATGTGCCACCTCAGAAATGACCTCGCTCATCCGCTTGGTCGTGCCCAGCTCGACGCCCTTCATCAAGGACACGACTGCCGCCTCAGGGGGCAGGAAGTCGACCCAGTGCGCCAGGTTGGTCCGCAATAGCTGCGACGGGACGGCGAGGACGACGATGTCGACACCGTCCACGGCCTCCCGCGGGTCGGTTGTCGCCGAGATTGCGCCGGGCAGAAGAAGATCCGGCAGATAGTCGCCGTTGACGTGGGAGGCGTTGATCTGGTCGACCAGCTCGGCCCGCCGCCCCCACATCTGGACCTGGCATCCGGTGTCGGCAAGCACCACGGCGAACGCCGTTCCCCAGCTGCCCGTGCCGAACACGGCCACCTTCGTCATGCGGACCCTCCGTTCGTGGTGCGGGCGGACTTCTTGGCGCGCCGCTTGTTGGGGTTGCCGGTTTCCGGCACGCCGGCAGTGCGCGAGTCAAAGCGGATGGCGGGTGCCTTCGCGCCCCGGATCGTCTCCAGCTGGGCCGTGATGGCATCCAGGATCCGGCCCGTGGCCTCGATAAGGGTCGCCCGATCCTGAGGCCGGTCATAGAGGTCACTCAGGTCCACCGCAGGTCCGGCCAGCACCCGCATGGTCTTGCGCGGGAGCAGGTGCAGCGCCTTGCCGTACGGCCTCATGATCTCCTGCGGTCCCCACTGGGCGACCGGGATCACCGGGCACCGCGTCATCAGAGCCACCCGGGCGGCGCCGGTCCTGGCAGTCATCGGCCACATCTGCGGATCCCGGGTCAGCGTGCCTTCGGGAAATATTGGGACGCACTTGCCGTCCTGTACCGCGGCGACAGCGGCTGAGAAGGCCTTTGCGGCCTGGCTGGTGCCGCGGTAGACCGGGATCTGCTGTGCCCAGGTCAGCAGTTTGCCCAAGATCGGGACCTCGAAGACCTCCGACTTTGCCAGAAAGAACGGCGGATGCCCGTTGTCGTACAGGAAGTGGGCGAACGCGAACGGGTCGACGTGCGAGATGTGGTTCGGACACACCACGAACCCATCAGCGGACGGGAGGTGCTCGGCACCCCTCCATTCGCGGCGGGTGAACATCATGAGCAGCACGCGCAAGAACGTGGCAAGTCCACGGTATGACCTGGGCAGCTGCCGCTCTGGTCGAATTCTCCGCACCGAGGCTCCGCCCTGTCTGTTCTGTGTTGGCTATCTTCGTCGTTGCAGTGGGTCGGTGTCGAGACGAGGATGACTGTACTGACACGATCAGCGAGATGTGTTCAACAGATATCGACCGCTGGCGGGTGGTCGTCCCGGTCAAGGGTCCGTTGACGGCCAAGAGCCGTCTGCATCCACCCACGGGGGTGGCGCGCTCTGATCTGGCTCACGCGTTCGCTCTGGACACGATCACCGCAGCGGTGGCCTGCATACCACCAGCTCATCTGGTCGTCGTGACTTCGGACGAGCATACTTCGACTTTCGTGCGCGATCGGGGCGGCATCGTCATCGCCGACCAAGGTGATGGTCTCAACCCCGCCATTCGCCTGGGGATCGGGCACGTGGAACGGGTGCTGGGCCCCGGCCCGACGGCGGTACTGCTCGGTGACATCCCCACCCTGCGACCCCAAGATCTGGTCAGTGCCCTGACGGCCTGCGCAGCGCACCGGCGGGCCCTGGTCCCGGACGCGTCCGGATGGGGCACTGTGCTGCTCAGCGCACTGTCCCCGCGGGACCTGAATCCGCGATTCGGTCCGGACTCCGCACGAGAGCACTCGCGCGACTGCGTCAGACTGGATCTGGATCTGCCGGCCCTGCGCACCGACGTGGATGACGACCGCGCGCTACGGACGGCCATCAGCATCGGGGTCGGAAAGCACACCGCGGTCGTGCTCCGTCCGGCCCAGGACTAGCGTGGTCCCATGCAAGCAAGCGTGCACCGGTACAACGACGAGAACGGCTCAGGCAGCGTGCTGCTTGACGATGGCCGCGAGATTCCCTTTGACGGCAAGGTCATGGACGCCAGCGGCCTACGCCTCCTGCGCCCAGGCCAGCGGGTGAGCATCGAGATGTCGCCCACTGCGCTGACCCGGCTGTGGATAGTGGGCATCGGCGAGGGTGAGCCCATCCGCTGAGGGAGAACCAGACAACCGCACCATGACAACCCAGTACCAGCAATCCAAGAAGGGCCGGCGCCCAAAGGTGCCGGCCCTTCTTGGATGCGTCGCGTCAGGGATTGCTGACGGCGGTCTTTGTCACTTAGCGGCCTTCTTCACCGCCGCTTTCTTGGCCGGAGCGGCCTTCTTGACCACGGCCTTCTTGGCCGGAGCGGCCTTCTTGACCACGGCCTTCTTGGCCGGAGCGGCCTTCTTGACCACGGCCTTCTTGGCCGCAGCAGCCTTCTTGACCACGGCCTTCTTGACCACAGCAGCCTTCTTGACCACGGCCTTCTTGGCCGGAGCAGCCTTCTTCACCGTGGCCTTCTTCACTGCGGTCTTACTGGAGGCAGCGCTGGTGCTGGCAGAGGCCCGGGCACCTGCAGCAGAGGTCTTGGGAAGCTTTTTCGGGTCGGCGACAACGTCACGAAACTGTGTGCCGGCCTTGAATTTCGGAACGGCGGTCTTCTTGATCTTGACGCTGGCACCGGTACGCGGGTTACGGCCGATCCTGGCAGCGCGAAGCGCCTTCTCGAAGGTGCCGAAACCGGTGATGCCGACCTTCTCGCCACGAGCGACCGTACGGATGATGACGTCGAGCACGCCCTGAACAGCTTCGGCCGCAGCCTTCCTGCCGCCAAGACGACTCTCAAGTTCGTCGATCAGTTCTCCCTTGTTCACGGCTTCCCCTCCTGAGGAAAAAGTTCACCGAGCCGTTGCCCGACGAATTTGGGCTGCCGGGCCACCGCCCGACCTGTTCACGACGTTAAGGCCAAAACCCGCCCGGAGTCCACCACCAGGCCATGTTGGAATCGTTGTGTCGCAACGTCTTTGGTTCCTGCTGTTCAGGCCTGGCGGTACGCCGGCGGCAGCCTCCCGGCTCTCACTCGCCCCGGAGGGACGTCCGTCAGTGCGACGACACGCCGTGAATCCCTGTGATTCATAACACTATTCGCCATCTGGGTCTGAGATACTGTCGAGCGCCCACAGCGTTGAACGGCATTCCGCCGCCGGCCCAGATGACCTCAGATGGTGTCCGCGCCCCTGGACACGGCTTCTGAGAAAATTCTTCGTGTCGGCCCGAGATTGGCCGTGTTCGGCGTGTCAGACGTCCATTGTGGTCGGCATGTAGCTCGGCCGAGTCGCCTCAAAGGACGTCACCTCGGCCTCGTGGCGCAACGTCAGACTGATGTCGTCCAGTCCCTCCAAGAGGCGCCATCGGGTGTAGTCATCTAGTTCAAAGCCCACCGAGACGCCATTGGCCGTGATGGTCTTGGATCGAAGGTCAACGGTGACCTCGGCGCCAGGCTCGTTCTCGAGCACACCCCAGATCCGCTCGACATCCCCCTGGTTTGCCTGAGCCGTGAGTAACCCCTGTTTGCCGCTGTTGCCCCGGAAGATGTCCGCAAAACGTGAAGCGACCACAACCCGGAACCCGTAGTTCATCAGGGCCCACACGGCGTGCTCGCGAGAGGATCCCGTCCCGAAGTCAGGACCGGCAACCAGGACGGACCCGCCGGCGTACAACGGGTTGTTCAGGACGAACGTCTCATCCTTGCGCCAGGCGGCAAAGAGCCCGTCCTCGAAGCCGGTTCGCGAAACGCTCTTGAGGTACTCAGCCGGGATGATCTGGTCAGTGTCGACGTTGCTGCGGCGCAGCGGCACCCCGACGCCGGTATGGGTCGTGAACTTGTCCATGGCGATGTTCCTCAGTTCTGGTTCGGTAGCTCGGGATCGCTTCAGCAGATGGTGGGGCTCATAGATCGGCGGGGCTGGACAGGGTGCCCCGCAGGGCGGTGGCCGCTGCCACGACCGGGCTGACCAGGTGGGTGCGACCGCCCTTGCCCTGGCGACCCTCGAAGTTGCGGTTGGAGGTCGACGCGCTGCGCTCCCCCGGCGCGAGCTGGTCAGGGTTCATCCCCAGGCACATGGAACATCCGGCCAGACGCCACTCCGCCCCCGCCTGGGTGAACACCGTGTCCAGCCCCTCACTCTCAGCCTGCAGCCGCACCTTGGTCGAACCGGGAACGACAAGCATTCGAACACCCTCGGCAACGTGGTGCCCCGCCAGGACCGCCGCGGCGGCGCGCAGGTCCTCGATCCGGCCGTTGGTGCAGGAGCCTACGAACACCGTGTCGACCCGGATCTGCTTCAGCGGGGTGCCCGCGGTCAGACCCATGTACTCCAGGGCACGCCTTGCGCTGGCCTGGTCGGACTCGTCCTTGAACGACTCGGGATCGGGCACGGCGGCCGACAGAGGCAGGCCCTGGCCCGGGTTGGTCCCCCAGGTGACGAACGGGGTCAGCTCGGCGGCATCCAGATGGATCTCGGCGTCAAAGACAGCGTCGTCGTCGCTTCGCAGGGTCGACCACTGAGCGAGCGCGGCATCCCAGTCAGCACCGGTCGGAGCGTGGGGGCGTCCCTGCAGGTAGTCAAAGGTGCTCTGGTCCGGAGCGATCATGCCGGCTCGCGCACCCGCCTCGATCGACATGTTGCACACCGTCATTCGTGCTTCCATCGAGAGTGCCTGGATCGCGGTTCCGCGGAACTCGATCACATACCCCTGACCGCCTGCGGTGCCGACCTTGGCGATCACCGCCAGGACCACGTCCTTGGCGCTCACGCTTTCTGGCAGCTCACCATCGACATTGACTGCCAGAGTCTTGAAAGGCATCAGTGACAACGACTGGGTGGCCAGCACGTGCTCAACCTCACTGGTGCCGATACCAAAGGCCAATGCCCCGAACGCACCGTGGGTAGACGTGTGGCTGTCACCGCAGACGATGGTCATCCCGGGTTGGGTCAGACCGAGCTGGGGGCTGACGACGTGGACGATCCCCTGGTCGACGTCGCCCATCGGATACAGCTTGACGCCGAACTCGGCGCAGTTGCGTCGCAGGGTCTCGACCTGGGTCTTGCTCACGGGATCGGTGATGGGGCCGGGCGTCGTGGGGACGTTGTGATCCTCGGTGGCCAAGGTCAGGTCGGGCCGGCGCACGCAGCGGCCGGCCACTCTGAGCCCGTCAAACGCCTGGGGGCTGGTCACTTCATGTAGCAGGTGAAGGTCGATGTACAGCAGGTCGGGCTCACCCTGCGCGCGACGCACCACGTGTGCGTCCCATACCTTCTCGGCCAATGTGCCTGCCATGTCTAGCTCCTTCGTGATGCCGGCGAATCAGACCCGTGACCCTGCTTTTCCTTCCCAACGACTCAGCCAGATGACTGCGCCGGATGAGCCAGTCAGACAGCTCAGGTCCGAGGTTTGCGTAGTATCCAGATAGATGAACTTGCGTCTCAGGCTCTGAGACGGCAATATCAAGTTATGGACAACTCTAGCGGAGTCGGCGTTCTTGACAAGGCTGCAATCGTTCTGAGTGCTCTGGAGGCGGGACCATCGACCTTGGCGCAGCTCGTCGGCGCCACCGGACTGGCCCGTCCGACCGCGCATCGTCTAGCCGTCGCACTCGAGCACCATCGCCTCGTGGCGCGCGACATGCAAGGTCGTTTCGTCCTGGGTCCCCGTCTAGGCGAGCTCGCCGCAGCCGCCGGCGAGGACCGCCTGCTGGCGGCTGCCGGTCCCGTTCTCGGCGCATTGCGCGACCACACCCATGAGAGCGCCCAGCTCTTCCGGCGCCAGGGCGACCAGCGCATCTGTGTGGCAGCAGCCGAGCGCCCGATGGGCCTGCGCGACTCGATCCCGGTCGGTGCCAGCCTGTCCATGCTTGCCGGTTCCGCGGCCCAGATCCTGCTCGCGTGGGAGGAGCCGGACCGTTTGCACCGCGGGCTTCAGGGCGCGAAGTTCACCGCCACCACCTTGTCAGGGGTCCGGCGTCGAGGCTGGGCCCAGAGTGTGAGCGAGCGCGAGTTCGGCGTCGCCTCCGTTTCCGCCCCCGTCCGCGGTCCGTCAGGTCGCGTCATCGCCGCAGTATCTATCTCAGGCTCGATCGAGCGGGTCTCTCGTCAGCCCGGTCGCCTGCACGCGGCAACAGTGGTCGCGGGCGCCAACAAGCTCACGGAGATCCTGCGTCGGGTCCCGGCCCCCAAACTCTCCTAGCGCCCCGGAACCCAAGAATCCCCGTCCTGAATGTAGGACGGGGATTGCTGCTATGGGTAGCCCCGACGGGATTCGAACCCGTGCTACCGCCTTGAGAGGGCGATCAGGCCATTATTGGCAATGCATGATTATGCCTGAAAGTGTTGGAAACAAAGGGCTTTGGCGTTAGACAACGTTGGCGCTCACCGGTCGTTCACGGCTGGCATGTGTACCCGTTGTGTACCCGTCAAGGATCCTGTGTCGCGGTTGTGGACTTCTTGCGGACTTTCTGCGGACTGGCTGCGGATTCCGAAGGTGTCCTCGACGACCCGCACATTGGGGTCAGGGATTCTCGGTCGCCTGAACCTCTGGGTCGGGTTTCCACCTGGCAAGGCCGGAGGACCACCGACGCCCGGCCGCTGACCCATCAAGGGCCGGACCGAGAAACCTACCGACGAGCTCCACTGCGGACGGGAACGTTGTCAGGCCCTGGCACTTGGGGACGGTCCTGGCCAACCGTGGGTACAGCCGCTCCCAGTGCGCTGGCGGGTCGAACAAGGGGTCACCTGCCAGGCCCTGGTGATTCCACTTCGCGCGGATCGC
>CABDZK010000286.1_pt1 | contig 11726 bp, 10 predicted proteins | sample 3132141 | NCBI WGS metagenome assembly CABDZK01 (sample SAMEA5534340, study PRJEB31848) | metagenome | biome: tundra; feature: field; material: soil | place: USA | collected 2013-05 | depth 0.45 m | reverse complement strand
CGGAGACCTGTTCGACTCGCCAGTGCCCCCTGGCGCCGGTTGGCCCGGGGATCCCGCAGGCACTGTCGAGCCGATCGCGCGCACGGAGCGTCAGGTTGAACGGCTGGCCGCTGCGTCCAGCTCCGTTGCGGAGCTGGACGCCGTGGTGTCCGTATGTCGCGCCTGCCCCAGACTCGTGAAGTGGCGCGAGAGCGTGGCTACCAAAGGCAAGCGGGCATCCTTCGCCGATCAGCCGTACTGGGGACGCCCCGGTCCGGGGTTCGGTGACCCAGCCCCAGAGATCCTCGTCATCGGACTGGCGCCGGCCGCCAATGGCACCAACCGCACCGGCCGGATGTTCACCGGCGACCGAAGCGGCGACTGGCTCTATGGCGCGTTGCACCGAGCTGGGTACGCCAGCCTTCCCACCAGCACCCATGCCGGCGACGGCCAGTCGCTCGCCGGTGTGCGCATCATCGCCGCGGTGCGATGCGCTCCGCCGGCGAACAAGCCCGAACCGGCCGAGCGGCATACCTGTGGGCTCTGGCTGGACCGTGATCTTGATCTGGTTGCGCCGGGCCTGCGTTCGATGCTCGCGCTGGGCGCGATCGCCTGGGACGCCACCCTGGCCAGTGCCCGGCGGCTCGGGTGGACGGTCCAGCGTCCCAAACCCCGCTTCACCCACCGGGCCGAGACCGTGCTGATCACCCCCACCGGCCGGTCGATCCGACTGGTGGGCAGCTATCACGTGAGCCAGCAGAATACCTTCACAGGCAGGCTCACCGAAGCGATGCTGGACGAGGTCCTCGCCGGTCTGTGAGCCGCGCTAACGTCAACCTATGACATACCAGATCATCGCTGTCACGGTCCTGGGGCACGACCGACCCGGGATCGTGGCGGACGTGACGCGGGCGCTTGCCGACCTGCACGGCAACCTCGAGGACTCGACGATGACGCTGCTGCGTGGTCACTTCGCGATGGTCCTGCTGGTGCGCACCGGCGCCGGCGCCGCGGCGGTCGAGGCCGCTCTGCGGCCCCTGAGTGCCGGTGGTTCGCTGGTCATCAACGCTCGCGTGCTCGGCGAGCCTGTGCTCAGCGAGGTCTACGGACCGTCCTATGCGCTGCGGGTTCATGGTGCGGACCGGCCCGGCATCGTGGCCACTATCACCGCCGTGGTCGCAGCGCACGGTGCCAACATCGTGGACCTCGACACACGCCTGGTCGACGGGCTCTATGTTCTGATGGCTGAGCTGCAGCTACCCAAGGGGGCGTCCGTGGTCGGCCTGAGCGCTGAGCTGAAGGGCGCGGCAGAAGAGCTGGGTGTCGAGGTGCACCTCTCACCGATCGACGACGACCTGTTGTGAGCGCCGGAACCAAGGCTTGGGCGATGCCCGGGCTGCCTGCAGGCACAGTACGTAGCGTCGTGCGCGCTCCCCATCCGGTGCTGTCCACGCCGGGGCGGGACGTCGACCCCACAGACGCGGCGACCATCGAGCTGGCCGCGGCCCTGCTGGCCACCCAGCTGGTTTCGCCGGGCTGTGTCGGACTGGCTGCCCAACAGGTTGGTGTCGCAGTGAGGGTGTTCAGCGTGGACGTCTCTGGTCATGCCAAGACACGCACGTGTCACGGGCTTTTTGTTCTCTGCAATGCCGTGGTCCTCAGCGCGACTCGCAAGGAACGAGGTCGAGAGGGCTGTATGTCCGTCCCAGACTTCACCGGGGACGTCGCCCGAGGCCAGCGTCTGGTTGTCCGCGGCCAGCTCCCGGTCACCGGGGAGCAGGTGGAGGTCGTCACAGATGGTTTCGAGGCTGTGGCGCTGCAGCACGAGATCGACCACACCAACGGTTTGCTCTTCCTGGACCGGGTCAGCGGACCGCGCGGCATACATCCCCGCCGTTCTTATCTGTAATCTGTCGTTTGTCCCCGTAGCCCAACGGCAGAGGCAGGCGACTTAAAATCGCTCCAGTGCGGGTTCGAGACCCGTCGGGGACACCACTTTGCAGGCCTGTGGGCAGCGGAGATGTAGGTTCTGTGCCGCTTGGTAGAGGCTGTGCCCACGTTGTAACCACATCTGAGCTACCTGGTCACCGTCAGTGGGGAGCTCACGAGCCAGGCGCGCTGTGGCAGAGCGTCCGGTAGTGCGGGCCCGAGCTCGGAACACCAAGTCCGGGGACGTTCTGAGGAGATTCGCGTGTTGAACAGGCGTGAATGCAGGGGTGTCGACCGTGGCAGGGGAACTTACGGCGATCGGTAACCTTTAGTCTGGTGACAGAGCCGTCCATGGGGCGGCCCGACGTGGTGGAGGAAAAGACGATGGCAAACCCGGTGTTTGACCGGATCGACAAGCAGATCACTAAGGGCGACTACGCCGGCTTTGATCGTGGGCCAGCGGTATCTGGAATGAGCGCGGGAAGCGGCGTGCAGGACAGCCTCAACCCCCAGCAGCTCCAGGACCTGTACAACCAGCCGTCGGCAGGCCCGGTGCAGATGCGGCGGGTGACCCTGGACGACGTGGTCATGAAGACCCTCGGGCTCTTCACCATTGTGCTTCTGGTCGGTGCGGCCACCTGGTACACCGTGGCCGGCCGCACCACGCTGAGCATGCCGCTGATGCTGGCCGGCATGTTCGGCGGCTTGGCGATCGGCCTGCTCATCGCCTTCAAGAAGACCGTCAGCGTGCCGCTGATCGTGCTCTACGCCGCCCTGGAGGGTGTCCTCGTCGGGGCGATCAGCCAGGTGTTCGCGAGTCAGTACGAAGGCCTTGTCTCCACAGCGGTGATTGCGACGCTGTGCACTTTCGCCGGCATGCTCCTGGGCTACAAGTCCGGTCTGATCAAGGTGACCGACAAGTCCCGCCGGATCTTCGCCATGGCGATCATGGGCTACCTGCTCTTCGGCCTGGTCAACGTGGTCATGGCGTTCATGGGTGTCGGCAGCGGCTTTGGCATAGGCGGCAAGGGGCCGATGGGGATTGCCATCTCGGTGCTCGGGGTGGGCCTGGCGTCCTACTCGCTGGCAATCGACTTCGACTCGGTCGACCGTGCGATCAAGGCCCAGATGCCAGAGAAGTACTCCTGGCTCCTGGCCCACGGGTTCATCGTCACGCTGGTCTGGCTGTACCTGGAGTTCCTGCGTCTGCTGGCCCGTCTGCGCTAGTGACGTTGCCACTGTCTTCGAGGTCGCCGGTCCCTCCCGAGGTCTCGACCGAGCTACAGCGCGTGGTCCAGCGGTGGCGTCAGCTGCTGCTGGACCACGCGCTTACTTGTGCCGGTCGCGTCCGCGCGCTCATCCAGTCCCTGGCCGACCAGGTTGCGCAGGCGACCGGCGTGAGGCCGTCAGCGGTTCCGGACTGTGGCCCGGCGACGCTGATGGACCAGCTCACCGTCATGGTCTATGACGCGAGCGCCGCCGCACTGACTTCGACGCTCGCCGGCGACCTGGCTGGCCTGCGCCGCGAGCTGAGCTGATCACACCCGCCACCGTCTCTTGGGCCGAAACCGCTTTCTCGAGTCGCGTGCAGTCGTGACCCGGTGGTCTCGGGGCAATGCGGCGAGGAGTTCGCCTCAGCTGAGGCGCTCGTAGATGATGGCCATTCCCTGGCCGCCGCCGATGCACATCGTCTCGAGCCCGAACTGGCCGTCGCGGGCACTCAGGCCGTTGAGCAGGCTGGTGGTGATGCGAGCGCCGGTGGAGCCGAACGGGTGGCCCAGGGCGATCGCGCCACCATGGACGTTGAGCTTGTCTGTGTCGATGCCCAGGTCATCGACCGAAGCCAGCACCTGGGCGGCAAATGCTTCGTTGATCTCGATCAGGTCCATGTCGTTGATCGACATGCCCGCTCGCGCCAGGGCACGACGTGAGGACTCCACTGGACCCATACCCATGATCTCCGGGGACAAGGCGCTGACCGCGGTGGACACGACGCGGGCCAGCGGGGTCAGGCCCAGTTCGCGGGCCTTGGCGTCGCTCATGACCACCAGCGCTGCGGCGCCGTCGTTCAGCGGGCAGCAGTTGCCGGCGGTGATGGTGCCGGTCTGCCGGAACACGGGTTTGAGTGCGGACAGGGCCTCAAGGGTGACACCGGCGCGCGGGCCGTCATCAGCGGAGACAACGGTGCCGTCCGGCGTGGTGATCGGGGTGATCTCGCGGGCAAAGAAGCCATCGATGATGGCTTTCTCGGCGCGGTTCTGGCTGATGACGCCCCACTCGTCCTGACGTGTCCGCGAGATGCCGCGGCTGGTCGCGACGTTCTCGGCGGTCTGACCCATCGAGACGTAGATGTCGGGCAGCATCCCCTCATCGCGGGGGTCGGTCCAGATGGAGTTGTCGGCGGCCATCTGGGCGCTGCGGGCCGCACTTGAGGCGAACTTCGGGTTCTGGGTCTCAGCCTTGGCGCCGCCAGGGCCGGCGAAATCGGTATAACGCGACACACTTTCGACGCCGGCGCTGATGAAGATGTCACCTTCGCCGGCTTTGATCGCGTGGAAGGCCATCCGGGTGGTCTGTACTGAGGATGCACAGAAACGGTTGACTGTGGCGCCGGGGAGGTGGTCGAAGCCGGCCAGTACCGCCACGACGCGGGCCAGGTTGGCGCCCTGCTCGCCCGACGGCTCGGCGCAGCCGAGGTAGAGGTCCTGCACGAGCCGGGGATCCAGGTTGGGGATCTTGGCAAGGGCCGCGGTGATCACTGCAACGGCCAGATCATCTGGCCGGACGTCCTTCAGCGAGCCCTTGAACGCCCGGCCGATGGGGCTGCGGGCGGTGGCGACGATGACGGCTTCGGACATGATTCCTCGTTTCGTGCTGTGGGATATTTCAGCGGTGGGTCAGGGCAGGTGGTTGGCCAACTCGGCGGTGACGTAGGCGTCGATGCTATTGCGGTGTGGCAGCGCCCGGGATGTGTGCTTCGTCTCCTGCGTCCTGTTCAGGCTGGGCAGATCTGTCAGGCGCCTCGGTGAGCTCTTCCAGCTCGCTGCGGTCCGTGATCGGGCGGCGCCGTCGGAGCAGGATCCTGGCCCAGCGGCCTCTGGGGCCACCTGACTGGCCCTCGACTGCGGTCCCGCTGACTTCGGTGCCAGCTTGGCGGACCGCTTGCACGGCAGCCACCGCGACGGGCCCCACGCGCTCACCACGAAGAGAGTCAGGCCGGTTGTCCACCGGGCTGGACCACAGGCCCAGGGCATCGCAAACGCTGGGCAACAACGCCGAGGCCACCCGCGCGTAGCCAGCAGGTGAAGGGTGGAACCGGTCGGGGCTGAACATCTCGTGCGAGAGCGTGGCGAACTGCTGGCCGAGCAGGTCGCCGAGGGAGACGGTGCGGCCACCGGCCCCGACCACGGCGACCGTCTGGGCCGCGGCCAGGTCGCGACTCCAGTGACGGGCCAGTAGCCGCAGAGGCTGGGCTACCGGCTCGATGCTTCCGAGATCGGGACATGTCCCGACGATGACCTCACAGTCGGTGGCGCGAAGGGCTCTGACGGTCTGCTCGAGGTGACGGACCGCGAGGGACTTGTCGATGCGGTGGGTGACGTCGTTGGCGCCGATCAGGATGAGGGCGACGTCGGGGTTGTCGACCTTTTCCAGTGCGTCGGTGAGCTGCTGGTCCAGGCCGGCGGACTCCGCGCCTATGACCGCCACATTGGTCAGCTGGACCGGTCTTCCGCTGAGCGCCGACACGCCGTGGGCAATGATGGCGCCAACCGTTTGTTGTGACGTGTCCGTGCCCATCCCCGCGGCGCTGCTGTCACCGAGCACGACGAACTGGACGGGATAGCCCAGCCCCGAGCCGTAGCGTCCATTGTCGTCCGGGGCTCCTTCGAAGGGCTTGCCGACGATCCGCCTCGCCAGCAGCGCCTCGACCTTGAGTACTCCGTAGCCGACCAGGCCGAGTGCGCCGATTCCGGCAGCCCCGATACCGCCCCCGTAGGCAGCCGTTGCCGCGATCTTGCGTGCGCGTCTTGCCCTACCCATGCCCCTCAGCCCTCGTGGTCATCGAACCGCGACAAGTCCTCATGATGCTCATTGTTGTTCCGCCATAACGCTAACTGCACAGCACAAGTCGTTGTGCCCGAACCCGCCCGGCGGGGAGGGCTGTTTCCGAGACCTGCTCAGAGTCTGAGAGCATAACCTGGTGAAGTATGCCGAGAATATCGCCGACCTCGTCGGGAACACACCCCTTGTCAAGCTGAACCATGTGGTCAAAGACATCGCAGGCACAGACGGCGCCTACGACCTGGCCTGTACCGTCCTGGCCAAGGTGGAGTATGTCAACCCCGGTGGTTCGGTCAAGGACCGCATCGCCGTTCGGATGATCGATGCCGCCGAGGCCTCCGGTGAGCTCAAGCCCGGTGGCACCATCGTTGAGCCCACCTCGGGCAACACAGGTGTGGGATTGGCCCTGGTCGCCCAGCGCCGCGGATACAAGTGCGTGTTCGTCTGTCCTGACAAGGTGAGCGAGGACAAGCGCAACGTTCTGAAGGCGTACGGCGCTGAGGTCGTGGTGTGTCCGACATCGCTGGCACCGGAGCACCCGGACTCCTACTACTCGGTCAGCGACCGGCTGGCCAAGGAGATCGAGGGTGGCTGGAAGCCCGACCAGTACTCCAACCCTGAGAACCCGAAAAGCCACTACCTGTCGACAGGTCCAGAGATCTGGGCTGACACCGGCGGCAAGGTCACCCACTTCGTCGCGGGCATCGGCACCGGTGGCACGATCACCGGCACAGGCCGGTACCTGCGCGAGATCTCGGCTGATCGCGATGGTGGCCGGGTCCAGATCGTTGGCGCAGACCCTGAGGGCTCGGTCTACTCCGGTGGCACCGGCCGTCCGTACCTCGTCGAGGGGGTCGGTGAGGACATGTGGCCTCCCGCTTACGACCCGTCCCTGGTGGACCGGGTTATCGCGGTCTCGGACGCCGAGTCCTTTGAGATGACCAGGCGCCTGGCGCGTGAGGAAGGCCTTCTTGTAGGTGGTTCCTGCGGTATGGCGGTGGTCGCAGCCCTGCGCGCGGCCCGCGACCTGCCAGCCGGCGCCGTGGTCGTGGTGCTGCTGCCGGATGGCGGGCGTGGCTATCTGTCCAAGATCTTTGACGACTCCTGGATGTCGTCTTATGGCTTCATGCATGAGGACGGCGGGCGGACCGTCGCAGAGGTGCTCAAGGGCAAGTCCGGGAGCCTGCCCACGCTCGTGCACACGCACCCGACCGAGACCGTGCGGGACGCTATCGAGATCTTGCGTGAGTACGGCGTCTCGCAGATGCCCGTTGTCACCTCAGAGCCTCCGGTCGTGGTCGGTGAGGTTGCCGGTTCGGTGAGCGAGCGCGACCTGCTGGCCGCACTTTTTGCAGGTACGGCCCACCTTGCGGACCTGGTCGGCAGGCACATGAGCCCGACCTTGCCGCTGGTTGGTGACGGGGAGCCGGTTTCGACGGCTCGCCACATCCTTGAGACCGCGGACGCGGTTCTGGTGATCAGCGGCGGCAAGCCGGTTGGCGTTCTGACCCGGGCTGACCTTCTGGGCTTTCTCGTCGGCTGAGGCGGTCAACACACAAGGCTGGTTGCCGCGCGCCTTCGAAGGCGGAAGGCGTCCTCCAGATGGTGAAGCTGGAAGCGCCCCCGGTGATGAGAAACGGTGGCAAGACCGCCATCAGCCAGGTGGCCGGCTGCAGAGCAGAAAAGCGGTCAGTGCGTTAACTGCGGTGATCTGGTCGTTCCAGGCGACCACGGTCGCCATCGCGCACTAGCCTGCCATCGGTTCAGTCTGATCGGTTGTTCGTCCGCAGGGATGAGCCACAGGACTCAGATCTGCGCGTCGACACCGCGACGGTGAACTTCGTATTGCGGCCGACGACGCGGGTGCGTCCTACGGCGCGGGTCAGTTGGCTGGGATAGGGCAGATGAGAGTTGAAAACGGTCCACAGCTGACCTCCGGGCTTCAGGACACGACCCGCTGCCTGGAAGAGCTTGACGGAGGCTCCAGAATGCACAGAGGTGCCGAGGTGGAACGGCGGGTTGCACACGACCAGGTCCACGCTGGCATCAGCCAGGGTTGACATCGCGTCGTCGCGAAGGACCCGGACGCGCCCGGCCAGCCCGTTCGCCGCCACGGTGGCCATGGCCGACGACACGGCCCCCGCCGACTGGTCGGTCGCGAGCACGCGCAGCCGCGGACGGGCTCTGGCCAGCACCGTGGCGATGACACCAGTGCCACAACCGAGGTCCACTGCCGTGCTGGCATCGGGCTGCATGCGGTCAAGGAACTCCAGAATGAATCGTGTGCCGATGTCGATCTTGGTCCCCGCGAAGGCCGCGCCGTGCGCACACACCCACACGTCTAGGTCGAGATGATGCTGGCGAAGCGGGTATGGCGTGGAGCCGCCGCCGACTCCCTGCCCGCTGGTGGCCTCGGGCCGGCGCCCGGAGGCCACCAGAACGCGGGACTTCTGCTGTGCCAGGGATGCCCGCACTTCAGTGAAGCTGTCATTGAGCACGTCGTTCATGGCGTGGGTCATGTGTTTGATCCGGCCACCGAGGAACATCGTGACGCCGGCGTCGGCGTTGGTCGCCGCGAGCTGGGTGATCTCACGCAGCGCGTCCAGGCTCTTGGGGAGCTGACCGATGACGACGGTCGCCCCAGTGAACAGCTCTGGTGTCAGCGGGAGATGGCCGAACCCGCCGGCCAGCGCGGTTCGAAGCCCGTCGCCAGCTCGGATGGCATTGCGCGCCAGGGCCTGCTCGCCGGTGATGGGGTCCTGATGCACCCGGACGTCGCGGGCGCCATGCAGAGCCAGGGCGCCGAGCGTCATGGCGCCGTACCGGTCCCCGACCACCACGACCTGGCCCGGTGCTGTGGCCCCGATGGCGGTAGCGGCCTCGGTCAGGACCAGCCGGTCGGTGGCGTCGACCGCCACCAGGTTGTCGGCCTGCAGGTCGGGGAAACGTCGCAGGACCTCGAATGAGAAGGTGTTGCTCATGGAAGGCGCCGGTCAGCGCGGTGGGCGGATATCTGTCTGGGCGGGCACTTCGTCCTGACGCATCACAGCGACCGGGCAGGTCATCCCGTTCGGGCCGTGGTTGCAGTAACCACCGGGGTTCTTGTGGAGGTACTGCTGGTGATAGCCCTCGGCGTAGTAGAAGGGGCCGGCATCATCGGCGGGCCGCATCTCGGTGGTGATGTCGCCGAAACCGTTGCCGTGCAACACGGTTTGAAAGGCTTCACACGTCGCACGCGCAGCGGCCTCCTGGTCGGGGGTCGACCAGTAGATCGCGCTGCGGTACTGGGTGCCGAGATCGTTGCCCTGGCGCGAGCCCTGCGTCGGGTCGTGGTTCTCCCAGAACGCCTTAAGCAGAAGCTCCGGTGAGGTCAGCGACGCGTCATAGGCGATGAGCACCGCCTCGGCATGTCCCGTGCGGCCGCTGCACACCTCCTCGTAGGTCGCGTTGGGGGTGTACCCCCCCATGTAGCCGGCGGCGGTGGTCACCACGCCGGGCAGCCTCCAGAAGATCCGCTCAGCACCCCAGAAGCAACCCATTGCGACGTACATGACCTGCGTGCCGGCCGGCCATGGACCGAGCATCGACGTGCCGAGCACCTCGTGGCGCTCAAGGATGTCCGGCAGTGGCGTGCTTCGTCCGGGCAGGGCGTCGGCGGCCGTGGTCAGGGTGCGCTTCGTTGATCCAAACACAGCACAATTCTGACACGATCACGGCGATGGGGTGTTACCCGGTGTTACGGATGGTCCATCCGTTCGTGGTCTGCCAGGATCGCTTCTTGAGGAAGCCGCGGCTTCTGGAGGGCGCGAGTCCGGGAAGGCAAGACATGGCGCAGGAGCCCAAGCCCGAAGCGGTGACGATTCACACCGTCGCGCGAAGGGCAGGCGTCTCGACGGCGACCGTCTCGCGGGTCCTCAAGAACAGTGCACCGGTCTCTAAGTCGACTCGGGCGAAGGTCATTGCCGCCGCCTGTGAGCTGTCCTACTCCCCGCCCGAGCGGTCTCGGCCTTCGGCGCCGACTCGCCGCGATGCTTACGGGATGGTGCTTGAGGACCTTGACGGTTCCTACCACGGCGAGCTCGTGATGGGGTTTGAGTCCGCGGCCGCAGACCTGGGCCAGGGCGTCGCCCTGTTCGTCGCCCGGCGCAGACACGATGCCTCCGAGGCGCTCCATGCCCTGGCCAGACGGGTCGACGGTTTGGCCATCGGAGCAAACACTGTGCCTGACTCGGTGGTCCATGAGCTGTCCCGTGACTTGCCGGTGGTGCTGCTTGCGCGCCCGGAGGTGGCTGGCGCAGACTCGCTGCGGGCCGAGAATCTCGAGAATGCCGCCCTGCTCACTTCTCATCTGCTTAGACACGGCCGATCGCACCTGGTCTTTGTCGGCGATCCCGACAGCTGTCTGGACGTGGCCGAGAGGTACTCCGGGTTCCGGAGCGCTCACATCGTCGCAGACGTTCCCATGCGCCGGCCTCCGTTGCGGGTACCTCTGGTCGAGGGTGCCGGGATCCAGGTCGCGGACGAGATCCTGCGACGGCGCGTCAAGGTCGACGGGCTCGTCTGCGCGAACGACGACCTTGCTCTTGCAGTCGTCAAACGGCTGCAGGACAACGGAGCCCACCTGCCCGATGACCTGGCGGTCGTGGGCTGGGATGACGTGCTGGCCGCCCGGTACATCTCCCCGGCTCTGACCACTGTGCGTCAGCCGATCCGCGACCTCGGCCGGCTCGCCGCCGAACGGCTGCAGGCCCGTATCGGGGGCGGAGATCTGGTGGGCCAGGCTCGGGTGCTACCCAGCCTGGTGGTCGTTCGTTCCTCTTGCGGTTGTCCGGTGCTGTCACCGTCGATCGATGACTGACCGGCTGTCCTGGCGGCTCGCGTAACCTTGGCGACATGACCGCCGCAGATGCACACAACCCCGAGTTCGAAGCTGGATTCAACACCCGCGCGATCCACGCGGGGCAGGAGCCGGACCTTCGAACCGGGGCCGTCGTGCCGGCGATCTACCAGGTCTCCACCTACAAGCAGGACGGGGTCGGCGGCCTTCGGGGCGGCTATGAGTACAGCCGCTCGGCCAACCCGACCCGCACCGCGCTGGAGGAGTGCCTCGCGTCGCTAGAGGGCGGTGGCCGCGGGTTCGCGTTCGCCTCCGGTCTGGCCGGGCAGGACACGATGATCCGGGCCCTGCTGAAACCCGGTGACCACGTGGTCGTTCCCGGCGATGCCTATGGCGGCACGTACCGCCTGATGAACAAGGTCGCCCTTCCCTGGGGGGTGGAACACTCGATCGCCAGGATCTCGGACGTCGAGGCCGTGCGCGCCGCGATCCGACCTGGCCAGACCAAGATCGTGTGGGTCGAGACGCCGACCAACCCGTTGCTGGGCATCGCCGACATTGCTGCGCTCGCGGCCGTGGCTCATCAGGGCGGCGCGATCCTGGCTGTGGACAACACGTTCGCCACGCCGTACCTCCAGCAGCCGCTTGCCCTCGGCGCAGACATCGTCATGCACTCGACCACGAAGTACTGCGGGGGCCACAGCGACGTTGTCGGTGGCGCGGTCGTGACGGCCAAGACTGTTGCCGTTGCCGGGTTCGAGGACGCCCAAGAGCGTATCGCCTTCCACCAGAACTCCATGGGCGCCATTGCCGGACCGTTCGACGCGTGGCTGGTGCTGAGAGGTCTGAAGACCCTGGGCGTGCGGATGGACCGTCACTGCGACAACGCCGAGAAGGTCGTGCAGTTCCTGGCGGGTCA
>CABDZK010000284.1_pt1 | contig 11807 bp, 12 predicted proteins | sample 3132141 | NCBI WGS metagenome assembly CABDZK01 (sample SAMEA5534340, study PRJEB31848) | metagenome | biome: tundra; feature: field; material: soil | place: USA | collected 2013-05 | depth 0.45 m | reverse complement strand
GGCCGGTGCTTCGGCGGGCACCTCGGCAACCGGCGCCTGAGGCACCGTTTCGGGGGCTGTGGGCGCAGCCGGCGTCAGCTCATGGGCTGGTTCGGCAACTGGGGCCGAGGCATAAGCCGGGGCTGGCGCGCCATCGCCGACAACTGCGAGATCTGTGCCCACCGGCACGGTTTCGTCCTCGGCGACAAGGATCTCCTGCAGCGTGCCGGCAACCGGCGAGGGGATCTCCGTGTCGACCTTGTCGGTCGACACCTCGAGCAACGGTTCGTCGATGGCCACCGAGTCGCCGACGTTCTTCAGCCAACGTGTCACGGTCCCCTCGGTAACCGATTCGCCAAGGGCTGGCATGGTCACGCGTTCAGACATGTGTTGAGGTCTCCTCGTTCGATGCCATCAGGCGTGGGCGTGAAGGGGTTTGCCGGCCAGGGCGAGATGGGCCTCGCCGAGGGCTTCGTTCTGGGTCGGGTGGGCGTGGATCAGTTGCGCGACGTCGGAGGGCAGTGCCTCCCAGTTGTAGATCAGCTGGGCTTCGCCGACCTGCTCACTCATCCGGGCGCCGATCATGTGCACGCCCACGACGGGGCCGTCCTTCTGACGGACCAGCTTGATGAAGCCCTGAGTCGCCAGGATCTGGCTCTTGCCGTTCCCGCCGAGGCTGTAGTCGTAGGTCTCGATCTGCCCGAACTTCTCCTTGGCCTGGGCCTCGGTGTAGCCGATGGAAGCAATCTCGGGGTCACAGTAGGTGACGCGCGGGATGCCCATCTCGTCGATGACCGGCGGGTTGAGTCCGGCGATCTGCTCGGCCACGAAGATACCCTGGGCGAAGCCGCGGTGAGCAAGCTGCAGCCCAGGCACGATGTCGCCGACGGCGTAGATGCCTTCGACATTGGTCTGGCAGCGTTGGCCCGCCAGGACATAGCCCCGGTCCAGGGCGACGCCGGCTTCTTCATAGCCGAGGCCGGCGGTGACCGGACCACGTCCGACAGCCACCAGAAGCAGGTCGGTCTCGACGGTCTCTCCGGAGCCCAGCGACACACTCACGGTGTCACCGGACGTGGTGACACCGGAGAACTTTACGCCAGTCTTGAAGTTGATCTTGCGCTTGCGGAAGGACCGCTCGAGCTGCTTGGAGATTGCCTCGTCCTCAGCCGCCACCAGGCGCGGGAGAGCCTCAATGATGGTTACCTCGGAGCCGAAGGACTTGAAGACCGAGGCGAACTCGACACCGATGACCCCGCCGCCCAGGACCACGACCCGGGAGGGGACGAAGTCCAGGAAGAGCGCCTGCTCACTGGTCATGATCCGGCCGCCGATATCTAGGCCGGGCAGCGACTTGGCGTAGGAGCCGGTGGCCAGGACGACGTTCTTGCCGACTAGGCGGCGTCCGGCGACCTCGATGGTGTTCTTGGCGACTAGACGCCCTTCGCCCTCGACGTATTCGATGCTCTTGGACTTCACCAAGCCCTGCAGTCCTTTGTACAGGCGTGCGACGACGCCGTCCTTGTAGGCGTTGACACCGCCCATGTCGACTGACTCGAAGGTGGTCTTGACACCGAACGCCATGCCCTCGCGCGCGGTATCGGCGACCTCGGCCGCGTGCAGCAGCGCCTTGGTCGGGATGCATCCCATGTGCAGGCAGGTGCCGCCCAGCTTGCCCTTCTCGACCAGGGCCACGGACAGGCCCAGCTCGGCGGCGCGCAGTGCGCAGGCGTAGCCGCCACTGCCACCGCCCAGGATGACTATGTCGAATGTGTTCGCGGCGGTAGCCGACATGCGGACGCTCCCTTGACTGTGCGCATCTGACCGGACGTCGTCCTGAAGGCGTTCGGCACGCTCTGTGCGCGGTACACCCTCGGACGTCGAACAACATCCTGCCACTGATGGTGACCTGCTCGCGCAGGTAGGCCTGGCGGGCGGCCATGATCCCCCCTTGAAGAGGGTCCGCCAGGTAGCACTGGCACGCCCCGGTGACGACGGTGCCAGCCGTGCATCGCAAAGGAGATGGGCCCTAGAGTTAGTACATGATGTCACCTGACGTGCCGATAGCCGGAGGCGTCCGATGAGCTGGTGGAGACGGCGACACCGACGTTCCGAGTCACATCCGAAGGGACCAATGGACGGGCCGGGGATGACTGTGGACAACAAGGCGGTCCGCGATCACCTTGCGTCCTTCGTCTCCAGCAGGCGCGGAGTCGAGGCATTCGTTGAACCGCCGACCAACGTCACGGCGACCACCGTGGTGTTGATTGCGCACGACGGTGAGTGGACGCGGCGGGCGGTTGCCTCCCGTGACGCGGCGTTCGAGCTGCCGCGTGACCTCGGCATACCGGTGTATGACGTCAATCAGACCGGATATCCGTCTCGCATGCGCGAGTGGAACTCCAGACAGCGCAGGAGCTCAGCCAAACAGGAGCGGGGCCATGACCAGGGGCATTGAGCGTGTCTGTCCATGCCAAGGTTGGAAGCAAAAGTGATCAAGGAGAGCTCGCATGACGAATGAGAAGGACAAGTCCGACGGTGACCCTGAGGTGCCTGAGCAGCCGGTGGCTGTGTCCTCGGCTGAGGATGTGAAGCGCAAGTTCCGCGAGGCGCTTGACAAGAAGCATGCCCACGGTGGCCGCAACGTCTCCGAAGACGGCGATCAGGTCAAGATTCATGATGCTCACGGACCGGCCAAGGCCCAGCAGATGTTCCGACGCAAGAGCGGCGGCTGATCGCTACCGACCCTGCACCACAAGTGCCCAGGCCAGTACCAAAGGGAGCCAGCCACGTTGACGTGGCTGGCTCCCTTTGGTTGCAGGCTCCTGAGTGGAGCGGGCTGTTGGGGTGCTCAGGCCTGTGACTCGGCGAGGCCAACGAGGGTGCGGATCCCAAAGCCGGTGCCCTGCTTGGGGGTGTAGCCCCATGGTGAGTTGTCATTGAACGCCGGTCCGGCGATGTCGAAGTGGGCCCAGGGGATCGGCTGACCGTTCTTGCCCTTGCCGACGAACTCTGCGAGGAACCAGCCCGCGTAGATCACGCCGATCGGACCCGACTGCAGCAGATCGGCGACCGCGGAGTCCAGCGTGGGGCGGATGTCCTCAAGTAGCGGGAATGGCCAGAAGGGCTCGCCGGCCGCCTGCGCGACGTTCTTGACGGCTTCGCGCAGGTCATCGTCGTTGCTCAGGAAAGCAGCGGTGCGGTGACCCAGCGCCGCGACTGCGGACCCGGTGAGGGTGGCGATGTCGATGATCAGGTCTGGCTTCTTCTCCGAGGCCAGCGCAAGACCATCTGCCAGGACCATCCGGCCTTCGGCATCGGGGTTGTTGATCTCGACGGTCTTGCCACCGCGGAGGGTGACGACGTCGCCAGGACGGCAGGCACCCGGTCCGACCATGTTCTCGGCGAGGCACAGGTGCGCGGTGATCTCGACCGGCAGAGCGAGCTCGGCGATGGCAAAGACGGCGGAGGCGACCGCGGCAGCACCAGCCATGTCACATTTCATGGTGGTCATGCTCTTGGCGGGTTTGATCGCCAGGCCGCCGGAGTCGAACGTGATGCCCTTGCCGACAAAGGCGATGTGCTTCTTGGCTTTGGCCGGCGTGTAGCGCAGCGTGACCAGGCGAGGTCCGCGGGCTGAGCCGCCGCCAACGCTCAGGTGGCCGCCGAAGGCGCCATGAGCCAGGCCGCTCTCGTCGAGTATCGCGACCTTGACGTCGCTGCCGACCGCGCGTTTCTTGACCTCAGCGGCGAAGGTCTCCGGATAAAGCTCGTTCGGGGCCTGGTTGACCAGATCGCGCGCGTACGACGTGGCCTTGCCCAGGGCGACTGCCCGCTTGACCGCGGCGCGCAGGCTCTTGTCACCGGCGGCGGGGGTCACCACTGTCAGCGACTTGACCGGGGCTGAGACGGGGCCGGCGGCCGAGCTCGTGATGGTGTACGCCCCGAGCAGCGCCCCTTCAGCCGCGGCAGCGGCCTCGGCCACGCCTTCTCCGGGTGCCAGTACGACGACCTTGGCCAGACCACTGAGCTGCCTGATGGCCGACCCGACAGCACGACGGATGGCCTCAGCCTCGAGCGCAGGACCCTTGGGGGAGACCTTGCCGGCTCCCGTCAGGACGACCAGTGCCAAGGGGACGCCAGGCACCGAGACGAGTTTGAGCACCTCGTCGGCCCCACCTTTGGCCGTGAGAGTCTTCAGTGCCGACTCAAGGTGAGTCACCGTTTCCTCACCCAGCCCATGTCCTGGTGCCAGCGCCGCACCCTTCTCGGTCTGGACCGAGAGCAGGACGACGGCATCGCCCTTGAGCTCGGCCACGGTTCGATCGGACACGGTCAACGTGGTCACAGGGTTACTGTCCTTCGTCTCGGGTTAGGCCGCCGCGTTGCTGCGGCGCCATGGGCGGGGATCGTTCTTGATCCACCGTGAGAATACCTTCACCATTTTGCAGATACGGTGAGCCTCATGACTGACTCCGTGCTCAAGACCTCTCCCCTTCACGATCGTCACGTGGCACTCGGCGCCAAGATGGCGGACTTCGGCGGGTGGGAGATGCCGATTGAGTACCCCGGCGGTGGGGTTGTGCGCGAACATAGCGCAGTCCGTGAACGGGTGGGCATCTTTGACGTCAGCCACCTGGGCAAAGCGAGCGTCAAGGGGCCCGGCGCGGCGGCGTTCGTCAACTCCTGTCTGACCAACGACCTGGACCGCATCACCAGCGGCAAGGCGCAGTACACCTTGTGTTGCGACGAGACAGGCGGGGTTGTCGATGACCTCATCGTCTATCTGCGCGCCGAGGACGATGTCTTCCTGATTCCCAACGCCTCCAACACTGCAGAGGTCGTGCGCCGGCTGCAGGCAGCTGCACCGCAGGGCCTGCAGATCAAGAACCTTCACGACGGCTACGGCGTTATCGCCGTCCAGGGAACCAGGAGTGACGAGGTTCTGGAGGCACTCGGTCTGCCGACCGGCCACGAGTACATGTCGTTCGTCGAGGCCAACTGGAACGGCAAGCCGGTCATCGTCTGCCGTACCGGCTACACCGGTGAGCGTGGCTACGAGCTGGTCCCGCTGTGGGACGACTCGTTGGCTCTCTGGGATGCCCTGATGGAGGCCGCAGCCCCCTATGACGGACTGCCCTGTGGGCTCGGCGCTCGCGATACGTTGCGCACCGAGATGGGATATCCGCTGCACGGTCATGACCTGAGCCTGGACATCACGCCGGTGCAGGCGCGGGCCGGCTGGGCCGTCGGCTGGAAGAAGGACTCGTTCTGGGGCAAGGACGCTCTCGTCGCAGAGAAGGCCGCGGGTCCCAAACGGGTCACCTGGGGCCTGCTCGTCAGCGGCCGCGGTATTCCGCGTTCACACTGCGAGGTCAAGGCCGCCGATGGCACCAAGTTGGGTGAGGTCACCTCGGGCACCTTCTCGCCAACTTTGAGGCAGGGAATTGCGCTGGCGCTGCTCGCTCCGGCAGCCAAGCTAGGTGACGAGGTACTCATCGATGTTCGGGGCCGCAGCGTCGCAGCCACGGTCGTCAAGCCGCCCTTCGTCCAGGTCCAGATTCGCTGACATCGACCTATGACCAGTGATGTCGTGGGACAAGGGACAGCTGCCGATCCCTGGGTGTTGAAGACCCCCCCAGGGACATCCGACTACTCGATGCACAAGGACGAGGCGTCTGACCCCCCGCGCCTGGTGTGCACGGTGGGCACGACCACGCTGTACTACCAGTTGCGTTGCCTCCAGGACCTTCACGCGATGCTGCGCGAGCATGGAGACTGGATGGAGCTGGGCTCGGCCGACGAGCAGAAGACGGCCAAGGACGGCACCGTCGAAGCATGGGGTCGATCAGAGAGCAACCCGATCGGCGGCTGGTACGGCCTGAAGAAGGGGCTCCGCGGGCGATTCGGTATCTACATCCCTCCGCTGATGGAGGCACTCGGTCTAGCGGAGTTGGAGCACAACCCACGCAACAACCGGATGCGCGCCATCTGAGAGCCGTCGTCTTGGAGGCGGGCCTTTTCGACCTCGCGCGCGATGACGCCGGATCGTGGTGGTCATCGGGCCGCCCCCAGGACGTCGAGGTAGCCCTCACTGGCGTGCCACAGCGCATCGGCGATCGGCTCAAGCTTGCCCGGGCTGAACCTGCGTTCCTCGTAGGCAGCAGTGGTGAATTCCAAGGCCCGCCGACTCACAGCGAGCTCGGCCTCCAGCCTGGACGCTATTTCTTCGGGCGTCGGTTCTGGGAGGCGCAACAACTGCGCAGTTCCGTCGCGAAGGGCCGACAACGCGTCGACTTCATGGTCGCCGGACTCATCCCAGACGCCGTGCTCGTCCCAGATAAGCAGTGGGCGCAGAATGCGGTGGTTCCACAAAGGTCCCCGCGTCGAACGCCATGTCGCCGCCACCGGCTTCTTTGAGAGTCCGGTGGCATGGGACCAATGCTCGGCCCCAGCCGGAGAGCAGAGCCACGCCACATCGTCGATGGGTAGGTCGACTGCCAGCACGACGCGCAGCCAGTGGAGATCATTCTGGCTGGTCAGCACCTCTCCAAAGGTCCACAGTGCGGTGACCCGAAGCGGGAAGATCGTGGCCGGGCGTCCCGCCATGTCGTCACAAAGGTGCGCGAGCTCCTCAAGGTGATGTACGGCCCGAGACCATTTCACGGGTTCACCGATAACACAACAGCGGACACGCTCAGCGCGACCGCGAAAGACACCTCGATGACAGCGCCCAGCACATCACCGGTGATCCCGCCGAAACGAAGGGTGGCACGCCGGATCACTGCCACACCGCCCAGTGCTGCGCCACACATCGCGACCGGTCCGGTCCACCAGTGCGGGCCGGTCCGCTGGGTCGCAAGTGCTGAGAGGCCAAGCAAGATAACGAAGCCCAGCCCCACCAAGACGGGTTGGACCGTGCCTGCGACGGTGGCGCCCAGCCCTTCCTGACGGGCGGAAGGCACCCCCGTCGAGCAGGCCCAGGCGAGCAGCTGCCGGCTCGCGACCAGGCTGAGAGCCACCAGGACCACTCCGTGGCCGGTGGTCAACAACGAGGCCAGTGCCCCAGCGTCGACCAGGAGCACGAGGACCACGGCAGCAACCCCACTCGGGCCGATATTGCCCCGGCGCATGACGTCAAGAGCCTTGACGCGCTCGTAGCTGGCCGACAACCCGTCAGCGGTGTCAGCCAGGCCGTCCAGATGCATCCCCCGGGTGGCGAGGGTGACTGCGACCAAGGTAGTGGCGGCCGCCAGCAGGGGAGGCACCGGCGCCTCGCGAACCACCCATCCCCACAGCAGCAGCACGCTGACGAGCGGGAGCTGGGTGAGCGGAGCCAGGACCATCGCCCGTCCGGCGACTCTTCGGTCGATGTGGGTGGGAGCCTGCACCGGGATGGCGGTCAGGGTGCCCATCGCGAGCTTGAGGCCGTCAAGCATCAGTGCGCCACGACTGGGCAGCCCGAGAGGTCCAGAACACGTCCGGCGACCACCAGGGCGACACGATCACTGGCTCCGCTGACTGCGGCGTTGAGTCGGCCGAGGTCGTCGCGAAACATCCGACCAGACGCGGTGGCTGGTACGACCGACCAACCCACCTCGTTGGTGACCAGCACGATCTCGACCGAGGTCGCGGCCAGGGCGTCCAGGAGCCGTGCTGTCTCCAGGTCCAGATGGGACAGCGCCCTCTCGCGATCCTGCCAGGCGTCGATGTCGTCGATCAGGTGGGTGAGCCAGGTGGACAGGCAGTCGATCAGGACTGGGTGGTGGGCTGCCCGGATCACTGCGACGAGGTCAGTTGTCTCAAGGGTGGTCCAGTGCGCCGGGCGGCGGGCTTGATGCCGCACGATGCGTTCTGCCCAATCAGGATCAGAACCGTCCGGCACCGGTCCCGGCGCGACGTAGGTGACCTCCGGGTACGTGCGCAGGAGGGTCTCGGCATACCGGCTCTTCCCGCTGCGCGCGCCGCCGAGGACCAGAGTCGTACTCATCAATGCTCCTTAGGTGGCGTGCACTGCTGGCCCAGCCGATGGACCCGGCGGTGGGATACACGGTACCCAGCCGACTACCGTTGCCGGGCAGGCAGTGCCCGGGGCACTGACGAATCAGATACCGCTGGGCGCTGCGACCTGGGCCATGGGCTGGCAGCAGTGAGGAGAGATCGTGGCTAAAGGACTACTCGTGGCCGGAACCACCTCGGACGCCGGCAAGAGCCTGGTGACCGCTGGACTGTGCCGTTGGCTTGCTCGACAGGGGGTCTTAGTGGCGCCGTTCAAGGCACAGAACATGTCCAACAACTCGATGGTCTGTGCCGATGGGTCGGAGATCGGCCGGGCCCAGTGGGTTCAGGCTGTCGCATGTGGGGCCACGCCGGAGGCCGCGATGAACCCGGTACTCCTCAAACCGGGCTCGGACCTGCGCTCGCACGTCGTCCTGATGGGGCGCTCATGGGGCGAGCTCGAGGCCGGCGAGTGGGCCACCGGTCGAAAGGTACTGGCGCAGACGGCATTTGAGGCATTTCGGGACTTGTCGGCGCGATTTGATGTGGTGATCGCCGAAGGCGCGGGGAGCCCAGCAGAGATCAACCTGCGCGAGGGAGACTTCGTCAACATGGGCCTGGCGCGGGCCGTGGACCTGCCTGTGGTCGTCGTCGGGGACATCGACCGAGGCGGCGTCCTGGCAGCGATGTACGGGACCTTGGCGCTGCTGGAGGAGGCGGACCAGGCTCACCTGCGCGGTTGGATTGTCAACAAGTTTCGAGGGGACCTGTCGCTGCTCCAGCCTGGGCTGCGAATGTTGGAGGAGCGCACCTGCCGGCCGGTGCTGGGCACCCTGCCTTTCCTGTATGACGTATGGCTCGATGGTGAGGATGGACTCGCGATCTCGGGGTGGTCCGGCGCAGACTCGGCGGGGACGCCCGTCGAGTCTGCGCTTGGTTCAACGCTTTCGGTTGCCGTTGTCCGCTTCCCCAGAGTCTCCAACGCCACCGATATCGACGCCTTGGCCGCCGAGCCAGGCGTCGATGTCCGGGTGACGGCCGACCCGGACGTCGTCACGCGGGCGGATCTGGTGGTGCTGCCCGGAACCCGTGCGACAGTGGCGGATCTGGACTGGATGCGCAGTCGGGGGCTGGACCAGGCAGTGCTCGCCCGGGTCACGGCCGGCCGTCCGGTGCTCGGCATCTGTGGCGGGTACCAGATGCTGGCCGAGGTTATCGAAGACCCCGACGGCATCGAGTCCGGCTCAGCACGAACCGTTGCCGGGCTTGGGATGCTCCCGATTAAGGTGCGGTTCGACGTGCACAAACACCTGGGAAGACCCAGCGGCCAATGGCGCGGGAGCACCGTGACGGCTTATGAGATCCATCACGGAGTGGCCACCCGCAGACTCCACGGTGATGGGACGGAGCCGTTTCTGGATGGGTGGCGTTCGGGGCCGGTGTGGGGGACCACCTGGCATGGCGCCTTCGAGAACGACGGCTTCCGGAGGACCTTCCTGACCGAGGTTGCCGGCCAGGCGGGCGTGCGATGGCGAGCCGATCCCAGCGCGCCGGGGTTCGCCGCGCGGCGCGAGCTGATGCTCGATCGTCTGGCGGACGCTATCGACCAACATCTGGACACCAAGGCACTGGCGGCCATCGCCGGCATTGACCTCTGAGGTTCTGCGCTGCTGACGAGCGTCGTTGCTGGCGCTGTCCTGCTTAGATGTCGTAGACCTCAAAGGTGATGGCATGCTCGACGCCCATGCTCTGGCCCCCGCGACCCAGGATCAGCTCGAGTAGGTCCGGTGGTGATGGATAGTCAGCACCAAGGCCCCCGAGATAGATCTGATGTGCTTGCAGTGACGCCACGGCAGCATCCAGGTGTCCGGTGACATCGACCCCGTGGGTGGCATCCGGGGAACCCGCCATGCACACCCACCTCACCCCGCTCCAGGGTTCGTAGCCCTCATCCGCCAGCTCAGGGTGGATCCAACGGTTGCCCGCATCCTTGGACGCGTCCAAGGCAGCAAGTCCCACCGCGCGGTGGTCGGCCTGGTTGGTTCCTCCGCCAGCGAACCGCTCGCGGTGGGTGAGCGTGAGGACGACCTCGGGCTGGTGGACGCGGATCGCGCGGGCGATGTCGCGGCGCAGAGGCAGGCCGTACTCGACCATGCCGTCGTCGTAGTCGAGGAACTCCACGACCTCGACGCCCACCTCAGCTGCGCCGTCGCGCTCCTCCCCTGCGCGCAGCGACGCCGCTTCGCTCGGTGGAACTCCGTCGATTCCCGCCTCGCCATGGGTGGCAAGCAGATAACTGACCGCCTTACCCTGCTGGACCCAGCGGTCGACCGCTGCGGCCAGACCGTACTCGAGATCATCTGGGTGCGCGGCCACGCAGAGTGCACGTGACCAGGACTCGTCGAAGGAGGCAAGGCGGAGTTCTTGCGATCGCAGGTCGCTCACCCTGTCACGCTACACACGGTTGCGCCGTCACGATGGCCAGGGATCCGGTCAAGTGCCGGTGGTCCATGATGGAACCTCGGGCGACCGTCGCCTTCCAGGAGAAGAACACATGTCTTTGTTGACCGAGACCGTCGCGGCGATCATCCCAGCATCCAGCGAAGCGATGACAGCCGCCGTGGAGCGTCAGTCGATGCTCACCAAACCCCTGGGCTCGCTGGGTGCTCTCGAGGAACTCGGGACCGCCCTGTGCGGCATGTATGGCCAGTGCCCACCCCCGTTGCCCGAGCCGGTCACCATCGCAGTCTTCGCCGGAGACCACGGAGTCCACGCGCAAGGGGTCTCGCCATGGCCTCAGGAGGTCACTACCCAGATGGTTGGCAACTTCCTGGCTGGGGGAGCGGTGATCAACGCATTCGGCCGACAGGTTGGCGCGGAGGTCATCGTGATCGACATCGGTGTGGCCGGCGAAGTGCTGCCGGCTCAGGGCCTGCAGGCGCGCAAGATCGCCGCCGGCACTGCCGACATGACACAAGGTCCGGCAATGACCCCGGCTCAGGTGCTGGCGGCCATCGACGTGGGCATCGAAGTGGCAAGGAACTGCGTAGCGGCGGGAAGCCGACTACTGGTCACCGGCGACATGGGCATCGCGAACACGACGGCGTCTGCGGCCCTGATCAGCGTCTTCACAGGACTGGACGTCGCCGACGTCACCGGCCGCGGAACCGGCATCGACAATCCGATGCTGGCCCACAAGGTGTCCGTCATCGAGACTGCCATCAGGACCAACCAGGCCAGCCCAAACGACCCCCTGCAGGCGCTGGCCGCTGTCGGGGGATTCGAGCACGCGGGCGTCGTCGGTTATCTGCTGGCCGCCGCCGCGCTTCGCACCCCTGTCATCCTGGACGGCGTCATCGCCTGCTCCGCCGCATTGGTAGCGCGCGCGATTGCCCCTGTTGCCGCGGACTACTGGATCGCCGGCCATCGCTCGGTTGAGCCAGGCGCAAGTGCGGCCCTTGCCCACCTTGACCTGGCGCCACTGGTCGACCTCGGGATGCGCCTGGGCGAGGGTTCGGGAGCGGCATTGGCAGTGCCGCTGGTCCAGGCCTCGGCCCGCATCCTGCGTGAGGTTGCCACGTTCGACTCGGCAGGTGTCTCCAACAAGGAGTAGCCGGTCCACATCGACCGGGAACCCTGCCGCCGTCGAGGGACTGCGTCTTGCCGGTCAGTTGTGGTTGCCGGCGGACCCGGTGGCGCTTCGCCGAGGCCCCCCTGAAGGCCGTTCGGGCCTTGACATCCTCCCGGCCGTGAACGGCCAGGATTCCAACTGCTACGGCCTTGGGGGGCCGTGCATGTTGAGGTTCACGCTTCACAGACCGAGCCAAAAC
>CABDZK010000282.1_pt1 | contig 11821 bp, 11 predicted proteins | sample 3132141 | NCBI WGS metagenome assembly CABDZK01 (sample SAMEA5534340, study PRJEB31848) | metagenome | biome: tundra; feature: field; material: soil | place: USA | collected 2013-05 | depth 0.45 m | reverse complement strand
TGAACGTATCCGTGCTGGTGTTGACGACGTAAGACATTTACTGCATCCCCTCAATGGTGTGGTCGGTGCTGTCCGAGTCAGAAATCCCCCGGCTTTAGCCGTGGGGAACCGTTAAATGCCAGAGCAAACGCCCACTGGCGCTGCTCAGAATTCAATATGGTCTTTGCCTAGTCTGACCGCGCGCGTCAATGGGGACGGTTAACTCGTGCCAGACGCGCCCACTCAAGAGATCAGCCGATGTAGCTCAGGTCTTTCCACTCACCCGGGATCTGACGTGGCGCACTGAAACCGCCGTTGTTGTTGCCCCTGTAGAGCCACAGGCGGCGGGCGGCGTCCCGTGAGATCAGGTCGTTCCCCTTGGCAAGGTCCAAGTTGCCGGGGGTGGCCAGGGCGGTCACCGGGGCCGAGACTTCGGAGACGAGAATTCGGGCACCGACGCCCCCGGTGCCGTCGCCAGGATAGAGCCAGAGCCGTCCGGCTGAGTCGCAGGCCAGGATGTCGGCTCGTCCGTCGCCAGAGACGTCGCCGGGACCAATGAAGGTTAGGCCGTTCCACCCCTTGCTGATCTTGGTTCCATTCTGCAAGACCGCGTGGCCGCTGAAGGCGAACAGCCACAGCGTTCCGGCTTGGTCGCGGGCGAGCAGATCGGGCCGACCGTCTCCGTTCATGTCGCCGGCGTCGGTGATTGCGTTCATGGTCTGCCACCCGCTGCCGATGACGCGCCTTGCGCTGAGACCGCCGGCCCCGTCGCCCGGGTAGAGCCACAGGACTCCATTGCCGGCCCGCGCGACGATGTCCGCGTTGCCGTCACCGGTCACGTCACCGGGGGTGACGATCGCGGTCATGCCGTTCCAGCCGGTAGCCATCAGGTGCCGGGCCAGGAAGCCACCGGTGCCGTTGCCCGGATAGAGCCACAGCCTGCCGGTGGTGTCCCGGGCGACAAGGTCGGTGAACCCATCCCGATTGAAGTCGCTGAACCGGGTGGCGTTCGCAGTTGTGGTGGTCGCGGTGTCGTCGGTTGCACTACTGCCAGAAGTGATCGGCAAGGGGGTCGGCGTTGGAGACGTCCTGGTAAAAGCCGCGGTCCAGCCGGCCACGACCACGACAAGAAGGGCGCCGAATGCCAGTCCTGTTCTCATACGGCCCATGACACATCCCCAAATATGGCCCCACGTGATGCCCGCGAACGTGATGGCTCTGACAGTATTCTGCCCGCTCACCGGCGGCTGCCGATACCGGGAGCTGACCTGCGTGCGGGTCTGATTCGATGAGCCAGAGTTCACTGGTGACACCACGGGTGTGGGTGTCGCCCGCCTGCTCGAGGGTGTGCGAGTCGCCGTGGTCGAGACTCGCTTCTATCAAGTCTGCTCGTCGGAGATGTTCGAAGGGACGTCGCCCCCCCAGAATGAGGAAACACCCTTCTACCCGCGTTCCCCCTATGGGGCCACGAAGGTCTACGCCTACTGGATGACCACAGTTGGCGTCAGGCGCCTGAGGCGAGCTCCTCGTAGAAACGCAGACATTCCTCATACCGGGGGAGTGCTCCTGCTGCGGCGGCCTGGCTAAGCGAGGGGGCAGCCGCGTCCTTGGCTGACACCAGCGGGGTGATGCCTTGGGGCAGGGCGAGGCCGAGGTCGGGGTCCAGGGGGTTGATGGCGTGCTCGCGTGCGGGGTTGAACGTCGCGGAACACAGATACATGACGGTGGAATCGTCTTGCAGAGAGCAGATGGCGTGGCCCAGGCCCTCGGCGAGGTAGACGGCGCGGCGCTCGACGGTGTCGAGCAGGACGCTGTCCCAACGGCCGAACGTCGGGGAACCGACCCGGATGTCGATGACGAAGTCGATGAAGGACCCGGACAGCGCGGTGATGTATTTGGCTTGCGACGGCGGGAGGTCGGCATAGTGGACGCCCCGGACTGTGCCCTTGGACGACACGGACACGTTGGTTTGGATGACGTCCAGGCGGTGCCCGATGGCCTCGGCGAGCCGGTCGCCGCGGAAGGACTCCAGGAACACGCCGCGGTCATCGGGGAACTGTCGTGGGGTGATCGCGAAGGAGCCCGCGATGCCCAGCTCTTTGATGTCCATCAGTTGATGACTCGGCCTTCGGTCAGCACGCTGTGCATGTAGATGCCGTAACCGCTCTTGACCAGCGGGTCCGCCAGGTCGGCGAACTGCCCGTCGGTCAACCACCCGTTGCGCCAGGCGATCTCCTCGACGCACCCGATCTTGTGCCCCTGCCGGGCTTCCACGACGGCGACGAACTGGCTGGCGTCGAGCAGACCCTGGAAGGTGCCGGTGTCGAACCAGGCGGTGCCACGTGGTAGCACGGTGACGTTCAGGTCCCCGCGTGTCAGGTAGTACTCGTTGATGCCGGTGATCTCGAGCTCGCCGCGGTCGCTGGGCGCGAGGTTCTTGGCGATCTCGATGACGTCGTTGTCGTAGAAGTAGAGCCCGGGGACCGCGTAGCTTGACTTGGGCTCGGCCGGCTTCTCCTCGATCGAGAGCACGGCGCCGGTCTCGTCGAACTCGACCACGCCGTAGGAGCTCGGATCCGAGACGTGGTGGGCGAAAACGTGACCACCCTTGAGGGTGGTGTGTTTGCGCAGTGAGGTGCCCAGGCCGGTGCCGTAGAAGATGTTGTCGCCAAGGACAAGTGCCACCGAGTCCTGGCCAATGAATTCGGCACCGATGATGAAGGCCTGCGCCAGACCATCGGGACTGGGCTGCACAGCATAAGAGAGGCTGATGCCCCATGCGGAGCCGTCGCCAAGAAGGTGCTCGAACTGGGCAAGGTCATGCGGGGTCGTGATGATCAGGATCTCGCGGATCCCGGACATCAGCAGCGTCGACAGCGGGTAGTAGATCATCGGCTTGTCGTAGACCGGCATGAGTTGCTTGCTGATTGCGCGGGTTATCGGGTGAAGTCGCGTCCCGGAGCCCCCGGCGAGGATGATTCCCTTCATGGGTCAGAGGTTAACGTGTCTGCTGGTTTTCTCTTGCCTCGGTGACTTCGGATAGCCTCACGGCATGGACAACCCAACCTTGGTACCCACCCCGTGAGCCGCTGGCTGGTCGTTGGCGCCAACGGGATGCTCGGGCACGACCTGCTCGCCGAGCTCGCTCCGTGCCTGCCCGATGACGCCGCACCCGATGACTTCGAGCTCGGTGAGCCTCCAAGCGCTCACGAGGTGACCGCCGTCGACCGCGACGAGGTGGACATCCGCGATCCGCAGGCCTGTCTTGCGATTGTCGAGGGCAACGACTTCGTGGTCAACGTGGCCGCCTGGACCGCTGTCGACGAGGCCGAGACCCATGAACCGGCCGCTTTCGCCGTCAACGCGGTGGGAGCCGCGAACCTGGCCCGTGCCTGCGCGGCTGCCCGGGTGCCGATGGTGCAGGTGTCCACCGACTACGTCTTCGCCGGCGACGCCAGCAGACCGTACGCCGAGGACGCGCCGCTGGCCCCGCGCTCCGCCTACGGCCGGACCAAGGCGGCAGGGGAGTGGGCCGTCCAGGCACTGTGCCCGCAGTCCTGGATCGTGCGCACCGCCTGGCTGTATGGCGCCAACGGGCCGAACTTCGTCAAGACCATGGCGCGTCTTGCTGCCGAGCGGGACACGGTCTCGGTGGTCGACGACCAGTTCGGGCAGCCGACCTGGACCGTCGACCTGGCGGCCGCGATCGTGCGACTCGTGGAGGCCGAGGCGCCGTTCGGGACCTATCACGGCACGTCCGCGGGGGAGACGACGTGGTTCGGCTTCGCCCAGGCGATCTTTGCCGAGCTGGGTCTGGACTCCGCGCGGGTGAAGCCGACGACCACTGACGCGTTCCCGCTGCCGGCTCCCCGGCCGGCCTACAGCGTGCTGGGCCATGAAGCCTGGCGGGGCGCGGCACTCGACCCGCTGCCCTCCTGGCGCAAGTCCCTGACCAGAGCTGTCCCCGTGGTCGCCCCCCGCTGATCAGGCTCGACGTGCGGCCACTGGCATCACGCACCCCGCCACGTGGAGGCGTTTGCCCGCCAAAAGCGGCATCAGCACCCGCCCGCTCGCCGTGGCGGAGGCTGCTGGCCTAAGGTCGGGGCATGCTTTGTGCCTATGCCGCCAGTCAGTCGTCCTCGGATCCGTTGTCGGGATTGGTCATTGGCCAGCGCCCTGATCCGGTCGCCAGGCCCGGGTGGTCGGTGGTCACGCTTGCAGCCGCGGGGCTGAACCACCACGACGTGTGGTCCCTGCAGGGCGTCGGCCTGGCCGCTGACCGGCTCCCGATGATCCTTGGTTGCGACGGTGCCGGAGTCGACGAGGCCGGCAACGAGGTCATCATTCACGCCGTGGTGCCCTCCGATGGCTGGGTCGGCGACGAGACCTTGGACCCGGCGCGCACGCTGCTCTCCGAGCGGTATGACGGGACGCTGGCCGAGCTCGTGGCGGTGCCTTCGCGAAATCTGGTACCCAAGCCAGCCGGGCTCTCGTTCGGACAGGCGGCCTGCCTGTCCACGGCCTGGCTGACCGCCTACCGGATGTTGTTCGTCAATGCCGGGCTGACCCCTGGCGCCACCGTTCTGGTCCAGGGCGCCGGCGGGGGAGTCTCGACCGCGCTGACCCAGCTGGCCTCGGCGGCCGGCTACCGGGTCTGGACGACGTCGCGCGATGAGGAAAAGCGGGCCAAGGCTCTGGGCATCGGGGCCGACCAGGTGTTTGCTCCCGGGCAGCGACTGCCCGAACGGGTCGATGCGGTGATGGAGACCGTCGGCGCGGCCACGTGGTCCCACTCGATCAACTCCCTCAAGCCGGGGGGCACCGTCGTGATCTCCGGTGCCACCTCCGGTGACGCGCCGGCCAAGGCCGAGCTGACCAAGATCTTCTTCAAACAGCTGCGCGTCGTCGGGTCCACGATGGGAAACCGGGCCGAGCTCGAGCGTCTGGCGAACTTTGTTGTCAACAAAGGGATCACGCCGGTGATCGACTCGACGTTCGCCCTGGCCGATGCGCGTGCGGGTTTTGAGAAGATGGCTGCCGGCGACGTGTTCGGCAAGGTGGTCTTTACCCTCTGACCAGCTCGCGCCTGGGGCCGCTGGCGGCGGTCGTGCACGGATGTCAACCTCGGAGGTCGTTGAGCCCTATGTCGAGAACCAACACATCGTCTATGCCGCATGCACAGCTGCCCATGGCTGAAGCCAGGGGTTTCGCAGGCGATTTCTGATGACGGATCTGCGCCACGTCGAAGAGATGTGGGCAGCCGACGAAGCTTCGCGAGCGCTGGGCATGGATGTTCTCGACCTGGGGCTGGACCATGCGCGGGTGCGCATGACGATCAAGGCGGCGATGGTCAATGGTCACGGGATCGCGCATGGTGGATATCTGTTCACCCTGGCCGACTCAGCTTTCTCGCTGGCCTGCAACTCCTGTGGGCGGTTCGCGGTGGCAGCCGGTGCCGACATCAACTTTGTGGCCGTCGCCCGCCTCGGGGACGTTTTGGTGGCGGACGCAACCCAGCGGACGGCATACGGACGAAGTGGCCTCACCGACGTCACACTCACTCGTGAGTCTGACGGGGCCGTGATTGCTGAGTTCCGCGGCCGATCCCGGTCTCTGCCCAGCAAGGCGGAGTAGCCCACATTCCACCGCAGTTGCCGCAACGGTTCTGGTGGTGGGCGCGTCCTGACCGCCTGCTGCTGCCGGGCCACGTCCCCCGCCCCGGTGATCACCAACAAGACGTCCCCGGTGTCGATGAGGGACATGCTGATGTGGATCGGGAACTCGCCGCCATTGTGGTGCCGTCCGCTCAGCTCCACATCCAGTCCACTGGACCGAGTTCTGGGGTCTGCGAAGTATTGATCCCGTTCTGCGCATAGATCTGCCAGAGAGGCTCGGGCACCAGCGTCTCGATGGGCTTGCCGACCAGCTGGTCGCGCTCATAGCCGAACAGCAGCTCGGTCTGGGCATTGACAAACCGGATCACGCCCTTCTGGTCCATCCCCACCAAGGCGTCAGGCACAGCCTCCAGCAGCTTCTCGAACTTCATTGTGGTCGAAGACACCTGGTTCCCCTTCGAGTTGTCGCAAGCGACAGTGAAACTCGCAGATAGCCCAACATCTCAAGAAAACTCTACGCCGAAGCAGATCGGTGATTCTCTAGGCATTTCCGGGATAGGCCGCACATTGGCTCGACCGACGCGATCTTGCCCGCTCAGACAGCGCGCAGCACGAGAAGGAACTGCCCGCCGCCCGCCTCGACCAGCGTCGTCACCGCTAGCTCCGGGGCGAACCTGGACAGCCGATCCACCAGCCATACAGCAGCCTGCTCGGCGTCCGCCCGGCTGGGGCAGCGGGCCACCACCTCTCGGCCGCCCTTGCGGGTCAACCGCTCGACGGTCGTGGCGATCGGGGCCGGATCCACGACGAACAGCTCCCGAGACCAAGCCACGATCGGCTTGACCGCACCCTTGCGCGTGTTGCAGGCCCGGTGCGCAAGGCGTTCCGCGCCCGCAACAGCCTTCTTGCCCTTTGGCGAAGCGCCACTGTCCATGCTTGGGCCGCGGTCTGCGTTGACGTACGCGTCGGGGTCAACCGGCTCATCGCACAGCCAGCAACGCCAGGCATCGCGCTCGCCAACTTCGTTAAGGGTGCTCATGACCAGAGGCTACGGGCCGCCCGCTGCTGATCCAACCGCCCCGGCCGCGAGGTAGCCGCTCGACCGTGGACTCGCCGGCCCGGCTTCGCGAACTGTCTGCCCGGCGGCGCAACGTTGTGGACCGGTGGATAAGACAACGGCCGCACTTCTTCTGGTAGGTCTGTGGTTTGGGTTGGTTTGCCGGGCGGGGCAGTCGGCCAGCGCGCCAGGTCCGTGCCGCCGATCGCCACCGCCGCGCAATGTCGTTGACCTTTCGTTGAGAACCGGCGCCACGTCCAAGCCACACCCTTGCCTGCCCATGGCTGAGCCCAGGTTCTCGAGGGCGATTTCTGATGAGTCAGCGTGGCCACTTACCGTTCAAATCCGAAGCCACTATCATCGCTCTGGATGAGCCCAAGGTGCCGACAATCTCCGCCGTCGTGAGCAGGACGCCCAGAGCGTATGCGAGCCTGCTCCTCGGGGTTCTCATGCTCGTGGCCCTCACTGCGTCGTGTTCCTCCGGCCTTCCCTCCAACGCTGCCCGCAGCGGTCAGCCCACCGCGGGACCACCGGCCGTGTCAGCTGTCCAGGCCAAGACGAGAACCTCGCTCGGTGCCAGCGGAGTCGAGTCGACAGCGATCGTCGCGGAGAACAAGCGGCCGGGAACACCGTCATGGCAGATCGCCGGTCAGGGAAAGGGCGTCATCCAGGGATTCGCCGACAAGAACTACGCGGCGATCGGAGACACTGTGGGCCTACACGTGTCGACCGATGCCCCGAGCTTCCAGGTCGTCGCCTATCGCATGGGTTGGTATGGAGGGCTCGGTGCCCGCCAGATCTGGAGCTCTGCTGTGGTGCCTGGGCATGTTCAACCCGCATGCCCGGTCGCGCCTCAGACGAACATGGTCAGCTGCGCCAGCTGGGCCCGCTCGCTGACGATGGTCGTCACCACGAACTTCCTGCCTGGCGACTATGTTCTCAAGCTGGTCAGCCATGGCAATGCGCAGAGCAATGTGCTGTTGACCATCTGGGACCCGAACAGCACGGCGACGTACCTGGTGATGAACCGCTCGCTGGTGTTGCAGGGCTGGAATACCTTCGGCGGATACTCCTTCTACCAGGGGAAGGGCCCCTGCATCCTGGGCTCGGGTCCATACCCCGTCTGTAATCGCGCACGTGTGGTCTCGTTCGATCGGCCCTCTGACGCCGGCACTTTTTCTGACTTCATGGTCAATGAGTACCCACTCGTCCAGTTCATGGAAGAGCATGGTCTGGACCTGACCTACTGCACTGATGTGTGCGTCTCGGAGCACCCCTCGACGCTGCTTCGGCACCGAGCTCTGATTGGCCTTGACCATGACGAGCTCTGGACCAATAGCGAGCGCCAGGGGGCGCTGAACGCCCTGCACGCCGGGGTGAACATGGCCTTTCTCGGCGCGGCCACGCTCGTGCGCCATGCCCGACTGCAGCCATCGCCGCTCGGGCCGGATCGCGAAGAAGTGGACTACCGGAACTCGTCCGAAGATCCGCTGAATGGCCATGGCAACCCGATGGAGGTTACCGGTAACACTTGGAGCTCTCCGCCGACCAGTTGGGATGCCAGCAGCTTCGTCGGCCAGATCTACAGCGGATACCTCAGGCCGGGCGAACCGAGCGCACCGCTGGTTGCGTTGGATCCCTCGGCATGGATCTTCAAGGGCACCGCGCTGGCGGGCGGTGCGTCGATACCAGCGGTGATCAATTCCGACTTTGATCACATTGATCCGTCCGGACCGATACCCTCCAACCTTCAAGTACTGGGGCACTCCCCGATACCGCTATCGGGGGCCTATACCAACCAAGGTAAGTGGGGCAACGTCACCTACTCAGACATGACCTACTACACCGACCCGAAAAGCCAGGCTGGTGTGTTCGACAGCGGTGACAACACCTGGGTCGGGACATTAGTACCGTGCCCGTCTTCTTCGACGAACTGCCCGCGCTCGTCAATCCGCACGATGACCGGCAACCTCCTGTGGCTGTTCGGTCAGGGTCCGGCGGGCAGATTCGTGCCGCCGATCCCCAACTGGCGTGGCGTCAAACCCCCAGGCTCCTGACTCGGCGACCTCTCGAATGCTGCGCACTGACGGTTCCCCCGGCTGAAGCCGGCAGTAGCGCGCCAGAGACGACCTCGGCAGTTGCGCCGATGTCTGGCGTCGGGCCGTCAAAGCGGTGGGAGTTGGCCTGGTGGAGTAGCAACGATCGCCTGGCAATTTCGCTACGACCCCGGCGGTGAGCTCAGCGACCCGCAGAGAAGCTGCCGGGGGCGCCGACTGACCAGAACGGGTCAGTCGCAGATGAGGCTGGCGGTGAGTACGACGATGCCGAAAAGGTCGGAGATCCCGGCAAGGCTGTTGCTTGTGCTCGCTGTGCGCTTCGAAGCGCAGATTGGCGGCAGTCTCGCAGGTGAGTGAGCCCTCGGGTCAGGCCGGCCCGCCGATGCCCCAGTTCTCGATCACGTAGTCCATGTCCTTGTCGCCACGGCCGCTGAGGTTCACCAGGATCGTGCCGGTCTTCATCTCGCGCGCCTTGACGAGCGCGTGTGCCACGGCGTGCGCGCTTTCCAGCGCCGGGATGATGCCCTCCTTGCGGCTGAGCATGAAGAACGCGTCGCGGCACGCGTTGTCGGAGCTGGTCACATAGCTGACGCGGCCCGTGTCCTTCAGGTAGCTGTGCTCGGGGCCGACGCCGGGGTAGTCCAGCCCGCTGGCGCAGGAGTACACAGGGGACGGCTGGCCGTCAGCGTCCTGCAGCAGGTAGCACTTGAAGCCGTGGATGATGCCCTCGCGACCGTAGGTCATCGTTGCGGCGTGGTCGCCGACGGCTGTGCCGCGACCCAGCGGCTCGACGCCGATCAGTTCGACGGGGTCCTGCAGGAACGCGGAGAAGATGCCGATCGCATTAGAGCCGCCGCCGACGCAGGCCTCGACGACGTCGGGGAGGTTGCCGGTCATCTCTTGGAACTGCTCGCGCGCCTCGATGCCGACGATCCGCTGGAAGTCGCGCACCATGAGCGGGAAGGGATGCGGGCCGACGACAGAGCCGATGCAGTAGATCGAGTTCTCATAATCGGCCAGGTAGGCCTCGAAGGCGGAGTCGACGGCCTCTTTGAGCGTCCTGAGGCCGTGGGTGACCGGCACGACGGTTGCGCCGAGTAGTTGCATGCGGCTGACGTTAGGCGCCTGCTTCTCGATGTCGACCTGGCCCATGTGAATTTCGCACTCGAGGCCGAAGTGAGCTGCGGCGGTCGCCAAGGCGACGCCATGCTGGCCGGCGCCGGTCTCGGCGATGACTTTCTTCTTGCCCATATACTTCGCGAGCAGAGCTTCGCCCATGCAGTGGTTCAGTTTGTGGGCGCCGGTGTGGTTGAGGTCCTCACGCTTGAGGTAGATCTGTGCACCGCCGTTGTCCATCGACATGGTGCGAGCGTGGTAGACGGGAGTGGGCCGGCCTTGGAAGTGCGTGCGGAGGTAGCGAAGTTCCGCAATGAAGGCAGCGTCGTTCTCGATCTCGTGGTAGGCCTTTGTGATCTCGGCGAAGGGCCCCTCGAGCTGAGGCGGCAGGAACTGCCCGCCGTACCTTCCGAAGAACCCGTTCTCGTCGGGGACACTCGTGCGCCCGGACATCTGCCACGTACTGTCTTGCTCAGCCATGTCTTGCCCTCCTGGACTTTGGTGTTCGTGGTGCACCCGGGGGAGTCTATTCAATAGGTGCACATCGACGACCCCAGCCTCTCCCGACTGCTGGCCTGCCCGGCGCCTGGCGCCTGGCGCACGGCGCTGGGAGTGGGCAGCGCTCCCCGAGGAAGCCATCAGGTGCACATTGAACGTGCGGGCCCATGGCGTGGGTCGGCTTGGTCGGGCAGCCGCGTTTCCGGATGCGTAGGGTGTCGAGCGGGCGCCTGCAGCCCGCCGTCGATTGCCAGGAGATTCCTCCATGTCCAAGAACACTTCCGCTCCGTCGACCACTGCGCTGACCGTGTTCCGCCTCGCGGCGCTGTTCACATTCTTGGCCGTGGCAATGGGGGCGGTGGTGTGTGCCACTGGGTCAGGGGCTTCCTGCCCTACCTGGCCGGGTTGCCGTCCAGATGAGATTGCCCCCCAGTGGGCGCTGAGCCCGCTCATCGAATTCACCCACCGGGTCGTCGCGATGTCCGCCGGCCCCCTGGTGCTGGCCGCTGCGGTGATGTCCAGACGCCTGCCCGGTCCCAACCGGTGGGTGCGGATCCTACCGCTGGTGGCGCTTGTCGGGGCCCTGGCCGCCGGTGCATTCGGGAGACTGGCTGTGTTGAGTGGTCTACCGACGTGGTTGGGTGCCGTTGACCTGTTCTGCGCCCTGAGCGCGATGACGGCGATGGGCGTGGCCGCGGTCATGGTGGGCGCCCCCACAGCCAACTCTTCATCGCGACCGGCAAGTGAGCTGCACCCGATGCGGGTAATGCCCCTGGCGGCCATGAGCGTCACCGTGGTGGTCGTGATGCATGTGAGCGGCATATTCGCAGCAGGACCACACTCGTACACCCGGTGCCTGGGCTGGCCGATCTGGGCGCTGATCGACGGTGACCTTCACCCCTGGCTGCAGGACCTGCGACTGGGGCTGGCGGGCCTTGGAGCCGCGCTTGTGGTCACCACGGCGGTGGTAGCAGCGCGCAATGCACGACTACGCCGCTGGGGCATCGTCATCGCAGCACTGTTCGCGGCCGAGATGGTCCTGGGCCTGGTGATTCGCGCTCGCGCACTCAACACTGGCGTGGCAGCGGCGTACTCGGTGCTCGCGGTCGCTCTGCTCTCGTGCCTGGGGCTGCTGATGGCCGTCATCTGGTCAGCTCAGGTCGCCTCAGATGCCACGCCACTGCAACCGGCCCGCCGCGAGCCTGCCGAGCCGGGGCGGCGCTGAGGCCCGGGTAGTCCGGGCGCTGTCACCTGCAAGCGGCCCAGCACTGTTGCTCGTGACCTGACCGATGTGCGTGTTTGTGGCGGGTTGCGTTATGGCCGGTGAGGCTCTCGGCGATCCGCCTCAGCCGGGGGCTCGGCCATTCCTGGTGAGGCGATTGGTAACCCGTCAATGACGTTGGCAAAGACACGCCCGTAGGGGCGCATCTCGTAGGCGCCTGCCAGGGCGCGGACCTGCTGCCAGACGCTGTCGTAGCGACCTGTGCTGGCTGCCGGCA
>CABDZK010000281.1_pt1 | contig 11915 bp, 12 predicted proteins | sample 3132141 | NCBI WGS metagenome assembly CABDZK01 (sample SAMEA5534340, study PRJEB31848) | metagenome | biome: tundra; feature: field; material: soil | place: USA | collected 2013-05 | depth 0.45 m | reverse complement strand
CGGCTCGCCCGCGACGTCCCCTGGCATGGCGAGCGCCGACGGATGTACGACCATGAGGTCGAGGTCCCGCGCCTGATCAGCTTTTACGACGAAAACGACCGACTTCCTGATCCCGTTCTCGGGCAGGCTCGGTCCGCGCTCAGCACCTACTACGCGCGCGAGCTCGCAGAGCCGCTGCGGACCGCCGGGCTCTGCTACTACCGCGACGGCCGCGACTCCGTCGCCTGGCATGGTGACACCATCGGTCGTGGGTCTTGGCAGGACACGCTGGTCGCCATCATCTCGGTCGGGGCTCCCCGGGCGCTGCTTCTGCGCCCCCGTGGCGGCGGCCTTGGGGGGACTACCCGCCATGTCCTCGGCCACGGCGACCTGCTCGTGATGGGCGGGTCGTGCCAACGGACTTGGGAGCACTCCGTTCCCAAGACGACCAGGTATGTCGGTCCACGGATCAGCATCCAGTTCCGGCCACGCGGCGTTCGCTGAGCAGAACCAGAGTCCGTCACCGGCCGCCTATATGGTTGCGAACCATGAACTCCGACGGCGGCCCGAAGAACCTGGACTATCTGGGCCACCTCGCCGGCAACCCGGCACGCTTCGTGAAGGTCCTGGCCCAGGCACCCACCGGGAGACGGGTACCGACCTGCCCCGACTGGGACGCCGATGACCTCTTGTGGCACCTCGGGCAGGTTCAGTGGTGCTGGGCACCATCGTGGGCCGCGGGCTGACCATGGAGGCGGAAGTCGCAGCCCTTGAGCGACCACCGAGACCAGTTGGCGTGACGAGCTGTGGGTGCACTTCGAGGCAGCCAGCGACGATCTGCAGCAGAACCTGCGCGGTACATCTCCGGACACACCAGCGTGGAACTGGTCCAACCAGCAGACGGTCGGGTTCATCCTTCGCCGACAGGCCCACGAGGCACTGATCCATCGGCTCGATGCCGAGCTGACCATGGGTGAGCGCACACCGATGGACGCCGGCCTCAGTACCGATGGCGTCGACGAGGCACTGGGGTTCATCGGGTCCGGAGCCCCGCCATGGGATCACTTCCTCCCGGAGCCCGCCAAGACCATCCAGGTCCGGACCAGCGACACGGACCGGTCCTGGTTGGTGACCCTCGGCCAGCTCAGCGGAACCGACGACGGTAGACAACACGATGAGCTCTGCCTGCAGGTTGTTGCCTCCGGCTGCGGCACATCAGATGCCAGCCAGCCGGCGGCCGCCACCATCAGTGGAACGGCCGCCGACCTCGACTGTTTGCTCTGGCACCGGCCGACCATGGGCCAGATCGAGTGGGCTGGGGATCCTTTGGTCCTTGACCGCCTCAAGGAGATCATCGCCCACGCGCAGGACTGACCGCAGCTACGTCAGTCCGCAACGGCAATCACGTCAGCCGGCAGCAGCTACCGCGTCGCGTTCCGAACGGTTGACCGCAGAGATGACCGCCTTCAGCGAGGCGATCACGATGTTGGCGTCCAGGCCAACTCCCCACAGCACCCGCTCACCGACCGCGCACTCCACGTAGGCGGCAGCCGTGGCGTCACCACCGGAAGACAGCGCGTGCTCGACGTAGTCCAGGACGCGCACATCGACATCTTGGGTTGAAAGCGCCGACACGAAGGCCGCGATCGGGCCGTTGCCGACTCCCTCAAGTGTCACCTCCTGGCCGTTGTCCGTGAGCCTGACCGAAATCGCGTCGGCACCCTCAACCGCCGAGTCCGAACGCACGCTGAGCAGTGCGAACCGGCCCCATCGCTGGCTATGGTCCGCGACAGCGTCCACCCGGCTGATCGGCAGGTACTCATCCCGGAATGCCGACCACAGCTCTGCCGGGGAGACCTCGCCACCGCTGGAGTCGACTTGTTTCTGGACAACGCTGCTGAACTCGATCTGGAGCCGGCGCGGCAGCTCGAGCTGGTGCTCGCTCTTGAGGATGTAAGCCACGCCGCCCTTGCCGGACTGGCTGTTGACGCGCACGACGGCCTCATAGGTGCGGCCAATGTCGTGCGGGTCGATGGGCAGGTACGGCACCTCCCAGACGAGGTCATCCACCGAGGCCGCTGTGGAACTGTTCGCCAGATCCTTCTCCATGGCGTCGAACCCCTTCTTGATCGCGTCCTGATGCGATCCGGAGAAGGCCGTGAAGACGAGGTCGCCGCCATAGGGATGACGCTCGTGGACCGGCAGCTGGGTGCAGTACTCAACCGTTCGCCGGATCTCGTCAATGTCCGAGAAGTCGATCTGCGGGTCGATGCCCTGGCTGAAGAGGTTCATGCCCAGCGTCACCAGGCAGACGTTGCCGGTGCGCTCGCCGTTGCCAAAGAGGCAGCCCTCGATCCGGTCAGCCCCCGCCAGAAAGGCCAGCTCGGCTGCGGCAACCGCGGTTCCGCGGTCATTGTGCGGGTGCAGCGAAAGCACGATCGACTCACGGCGCGCGAGGTGACGCGACATCCACTCGATCGAGTCGGCGTACACGTTGGGCGTGGTCATCTCGACCGTCCCCGGCAGGTTGATGATGACCTTGTGATCGGGTCTGGCGTCGAAAACCTCGATGACCTCGTTACAGATCCGCGCCGCGAACTCGAGCTCGGTGCCGGTGTAGGACTCCGGTGAGTACTCGTAGTACACGGTCGTCTCGGGGATGGTCTCCTCGAACTTGCGGCATAGACGCGCGCCCTCCAGCGCGACGTCGACGATGCCGTCCTGGTCCAGGCCGAAGACGACCCGCCGCTGCAGTATCGAGGTCGAGTTGTAGAGATGGACTATCGCCTGCTTGGCCCCGCGGATCGAGTGGTAGGTCCGCTCGATCAGGTGGTCACGTGCCTGCGTCAGAACCTGGATCGTGACGTCGTCGGGGATGTGATCGCTCTCGATCAGCATCCGCACAAAATCGAAGTCAGTCTGGCTCGCGGACGGGAAGCCAACCTCAATCTCCTTGTAGCCCAGGCGCACCAGCAGGTCGAACATCCGCATCTTGCGCTCAGGGCTCATCGGGTCGATCAGGGCCTGGTTACCGTCACGCAGATCGACCGCGCACCAGCGCGGAGCGTGGGTCATGCGTTTGGTGGGCCAGCTACGATCGGCCAGCTCCACCGAGATCTGTTGATCGAAAGGCAGGTACTTGCCGACAGGCATACCGCTGGGTTTCTGTGGCTGAATCATGTTCTCGCCTCTAACGTCTGGTTGCATTCGGTAAGGCCGGGCAACTCAAACTCCGCGACGAGGGTGGCCGTCAGAGGGCCTCGCCGCGGCAAGGAAGCAGGAGCAGAGCTCCGAACGCGATGCGCACATCCCTACGGTATGCCGTTCACCAGCGCCACGTCCACCAATCGGACATCGGTCCCGCATCGTGGACCTCAGGGAATGTGGAACTCAGAAGCCGAGCCGGTGCAGCTGCTTGGGATCGCGCTGCCAGTCCTTGGCGACCTTGACATGCAGGTCGAGGTAGATCCGCTGGCCGAGCAGCGCCTCGATCCCCTTGCGCGCGGTCGTACCGACCTCCCGAAGACGAGCTCCGCCCTTGCCGATGATGATGGCCTTCTGGCTGGACCGCTCGACGAAGACGTTGACCCTGACGTCGAGCATCGGGGAGATCTCCAGCCGGCCCGCCCGGGCCAGCATCTCCTCCACGACGACCGCCAGGCTGTGCGGCATCTCATCGTCAAGGCCCTCAAGGGCAGCCTCGCGGACCAGCTCGGCGATCATGATGATCTCGGGCTCATCGGTCAGGACCCCGTCCGGATACAGCATCGGCGAAAGGGGAAGGTAGGACGCGAGAAGGGCGGTGACCTCCCCGACCTGGTCACCGCGCACGGCCGAACACGGAATGATGGCAGCCCATTCGCCGAGCTGGTCGATGGCGATAAGGTGCTCGGCCAGGCGGTGTTTGTCGACCCGGTCGCTCTTGGTCGCGAGCGCCACCACAGGAGTGTGCTTAGCCAGCATCAGCTCGGTGAGCTCCCTGGCGATGTACGCGTCGCCGGGGCCGATCCGCTGGTCGGCGGGCAGGCAGAAGCCGATCACATCGACCTCCAGCAACGTTGCGCGGACCATGTCGTTCAGCCGCTGACCCAGCAGCGTTCGCGGCTTGTGCAGACCGGGTGTGTCAACCAGGATCAGCTGCCCCGTATCGGAGGTCACGATCCCCCGGATGGTGTGCCGAGTGGTCTGCGGCTTGCTCGACGTGATGGCCACCTTCTGGCCGACCATGGCGTTGGTCAGCGTCGACTTGCCGGCGTTGGGACGGCCGACCAGACAGGCGAACCCGGCCTTGAAGTCCTGGGTCACGACGCTTCCTCCCGGATAGTCTTGCGTTTCTTTGTGTCTGCCAAGCGTCGCACGATCACCGTGTCGATGCGGTTACGGCGCCCAGCCATGCGCTCGGCCGTCAGCGACAGTCCGGCGACCTCCGCGCAAGAACCTTGAATCGGGACCAGACCGATGGTCTTCCCGAGCAGACCACCGACGGTGTCGACCTCGTCCTCGTCAAGGGTCACGTCAAAGAGCTCGGCCAGGTCGTCGACGTGCATCGTGGCGGGCACGCGGGTCGAGCCGTCCTCGAGCTGTTCGACCCCGGGAGACTCGCGGTCATACTCGTCGTCAATCTCCCCGACGATCTCCTCGAGGATGTCCTCCAGGGTGACCAGGCCTGCGGTTCCGCCGTACTCGTCGATGACTATCGCAAAATGGTTCTGGTCCCGCTGCATCTCGCGCAGCAGGTCGTCGATCGGTTTGCTCTCGGGGATGTACCGCGCAGGCCGGATCTGGTGGTTCACCGGCAGCTTGGCGGCTTTGGCGTCGCCGTAGACCCGGCGGGCAACGTCCTTGAAATAGAGCAGCCCGAGAACGTCGTCGGGCCCGTCGCCGAGAACCGGAATGCGCGAGAAACCCGAACGCAGGAACAGCGACATCGCCTGTCGCAATGTCTTGTCCTGGTCCATGGTCACCATGTCGGTGCGCGGCACCATGACCTCGCGGACCAGGGTGTCACCAAGCTCGAAGACCGAGTGGATCATCTGGCGTTCCCCGGACTCGATCAGCAAGGCCTCCTCGGCCATGTCGACCAGATCGCGCAGCTCCGCTTCTGAGTCGAACGGCCCGTCGCGAAAGCCGCGGCCCGGGGTCACCGCGTTTCCGAGCGTCACGAGCAGTCGCGCCACCGGGCCGAGCACCCGGCGCAGTAGGACAAGGGTCGGTGCGGTCAGCAGCGAGATCTGATCGGCATGCTGGCGGCCCAGCGTCCGCGGTGAGACCCCGACCAGAACGAAAGAGACCACGGCCATGACCCCGATGGAGATCAGCAGTGCCGGCCAGAAGTGGTCGACCGAGTTGACCACTGCCAGCGTGACCAGGACGGCAGCCGCCGACTCAGCCAGAACCCGCACAAAGGCCGCCGCCGAGAGGTATGCCGAGCTGTCGGCCACGATGACGGCCAGGGCGGACGCGCCTCGCCGGCCCTCTTCGACCAGCTCAGCGGCACGGTGGCGAGAAAGACGCGACTGGGAGGACTCCGCGGCAGCCATCACGAACGCGACCACGATGCCGGCGAACGCCGCAATGATGAGCCTGGTGACCATGACTGTCCAGTATGTCCGCGGGAGAGTCAGCGACCCACGCGGCGACCACGGCCGGCGAGGAAGGTCAGCAGCAGCGTTCGCTGCAGCTCGAACATCTCGCGCTCGGCCTCTGGTTCCTCATGGTCATAGCCAAGCAGGTGCAGGATGCCATGGGTCAGCAGCAGCAGCAGCTCCTCCTCGGTCGCATGACCTGCCCCGACCGCTTGGCGCGCGGCCACCGCCGGGCACATCACGATGTCGCCCAGAACACCCTCGGCGGGTTCCTGCTCTTCCCTTCCGGGACGAAGCTCGTCCATCGGGAAGCTCATCACGTCGGTGGGACCGGGCAGGTCCATCCACTGCACGTGAAGGACCTCCATCGCCGGTTCGTCGACGAGCTTGATGCACAGGTCGGCCTGCGGGTGGACTCGCATCTCACCCATGACGTACTTCGCGCAGCCGACAAGCTCCATCTCGTCAAGGACGAAGCCGCTCTCGTTGAGAACATCAATACTCAAGGCCCATCACCGCCTGGCCCGCGATGACGTGCCCCTGGTTGACGCGGCCCTGGCTGGCACGGAAGTCAGCTGGTCCCAGCGCCCATAGGCCTCCACAATGGACCCGACCAGGGCGTGGCGCACCACATCATGGGCGTTCAGCTCAGCGAAGTGCACGTCCTCAACTCCCTGCAGGATCTCCTGGACCACCTTCAGCCCGGACGGCGTCCCTGATGGCAGGTCGATCTGGGTCACGTCGCCGGTCACGACCATCTTGGAGCCGAATCCCAACCGGGTCAGGAACATCTTCATCTGCTCCGGTGAGGTGTTCTGCGCCTCGTCCAGGATGATGAAGGCGTCGTTGAGGGTGCGTCCTCGCATGTAGCCAAGCGGAGCCACCTCGATGGTGGCAGCAGCCAGCAGTCTGGGGATCGACTCGGCGTCGACCATGTCGTGCAGGGCGTCATACAGCGGCCGCAGGTAGGGGTCGATCTTGTCGCTGAGCGTGCCCGGAAGGAACCCGAGCCGCTCGCCCGCCTCGACCGCCGGCCGGGTCAGGATGATCCGGCTGACCTGCTTGGTCTGCAGCGAGGCGACCGCCTTGGCCATCGCCAGGTAGGTCTTGCCGGTGCCGGCCGGTCCGATGCCGAACACGATCGTGTTCTTGTCGATCGCGTCCACGTAGCGCTTCTGGTTCAGGGTCTTGGGCCGAATCGTCCGGCCGCGGTTCGACAGGATGTTCAGCGTTAGAACGTCCGCGGGGCGCTCCTTGGCATGGGTGCGCAACATCGAGACGGAACGCTCAACCGCGTCGCGATTCAGCGCCTGCCCGGTCGCCAGGACGACCAGTAGCTCGTCGATCGTGCGTTCTAGCAGCGCCACGTCGGCTCCGGCGCCCGACACATGGAACTCGTTGCCGCGCACCAGCAGGTCGAGGTGGGGGAAAGAGTTCTCTATGGCGCGTAGCAACTCGTCCCGCGGCCCGAGCAATGTCACCATGGACAACTCGGGCGGAAGAACGATGATGTGCGTGGGCCGTCCATCGTCTGTCATCTTGAACCTGAGTCTACGTGGGTTCTCAGCCCGGCGGCCACGTCATGGCCCGACCCCCCAACACGTGCACATGCGCATGAAACACCTCCTGCTGGGCCAGGGCGCCGGTGTTGAACACACTGCGGTACCCAGCATCCAGGCCCTCCAGCCGCGCCACGGCCCCTACCGCCTCGAACAGCTCCACCACCCTCTGAGGGGATGAGGCACCCAGCGCCACGACGTTCGGCTGATGCTCCTTGGGAATTACCAGCACGTGCGTGGGCGCCTGTGGCTTGATGTCACGGAACGCCAATGTCGTCGGCGTCTCATGGACGATGTCGGCCGGGATCTGCCGGGCGATGATCTTGCAGAACAGGCAGTGGCTCACATCTGGATCGGTGCTCATGGGATGAGCGTACGACGCGTGATTCGCGCCGTGGGGCTCCGCGTCATGTCCGGGTGAGAACGTTGACCATCCCCGGACCCGAAAAGGTCGGGTCGGTATGCAGAACGGCCAGGTCGTCGCCGGGACGTCAAATCCACTCACCATGGAACAGACGTCAGCGCGACGTGGTCTTCACCGCCAGCGACCGGCGGCACTCAGCACCGCGAGCGCAGCCGGTCCGGCACTGGATGAGCGCAGGACATTGGGCCCCAGCCGCACGGCCACCGCTCCGGCAGCCACGAATGCGCTCAGCTCGTCTGGAGCGACCCCGCCCTCGGGACCGACGATGACCACGACATCACCAGAGCGGGGCAGGGCCAACCCGGCCAGTGGATGCCGGGCCTGCTCGTGCAGGACTAGTGCGAGCGCTGCAGTCTGGATCCGCGCTATGACGCCCGCTTGGTCCGCCGGCTCGCTCACCAACGGGACACGAGCCCGCCGTGACTGCTTGGTCGCGGCGAGGACGATCGACTCCCATTTGCGCAGCGACCTGAGCGCCCGATCGCCGCGCCAGATCACGATGCTGCGGCCGGCCTGCCAGGGAACCACCTCGTCGACCCCGAGTTCGGTTGCGGCTTCGATGGCCTGCTCACCGCGATCGCCTTTTGCCAGCGCCTGAATCAGTACGAAGCGCGAATCCGGGGCCCGCTCCTGGGTTATCGCCAGCAGACGCAGTCGCAGGATCCCCACACCGACGCTGCCGACGACGGCGTCGGCGAGATGGCCGACGCCGTCGGTGAGCAGAACCTGCTCGCCAACGCCGATCCGCTTGACCGTGGCGCCGTGACGTCCCTCAGGACCGTCCAGGATGAGCTCGGACCCCGCTGTGGCCCCGGTCAGCTGATCCGCAGACACGAAAAAGAGCGGGGCGGTCACGACGCGGGTCTACTTGCCCTTGAAGGCGTCGCGCAGCTTGCCGAACAGGCCTTGTGAGGCCAGAGTGAGCTTGCCTTCGGGGCGCTCTTCGCCGCGAGAGGCCGCGAACTGGCGCAGCATCTCTTCTTGTGCGGGCGTGAGCTTGGTCGGCGTCTGAACGGCGGCATGGGCCAGCAGATCGCCGCGTCCCGTCCCCCTCAGATGGGTGACTCCCTTGCCCTTGAGCGTGATGACGTCGCCGGGCTGAGTCCCCGCCCTGATCTCAAGGTCGGTCATCCCGTCGAAGGTGTCGAGCTTGATGGTCGCGCCCAGGGCCGCTGCGGTCATCGGCAGCTCGACGGAGCAGTGCAGGTCATCGCCTCGTCGCTGGTAGGTCTCATGGGGTGTGACAACCACCTCGACATACAGGTCGCCCGCCGGCCCCCCGCCGGTACCGACCTCGCCCTCCCCTGGCAGCTGGATCCGGGTGCCGGTGTCGACGCCGGCCGGGACTCGGAGCTTGAGGTTGCGCCGGGTACGGACCCGGCCCTCACCCGAGCACTCGAAGCAGGGGTTGGCGATGACGGTTCCGATGCCCTGGCAGGCAGAACACGTCCGGGAGGTCATCACCTGACCGAGGAAGGACCGTTGGACCTGATGAATCTCGCCCCGACCGCCACACACGTCACAGGTGCGCGTGCTGGTGCCCGGCTGCGAACCGCTGCCCTCGCAGACGCCGCAGACAACGGCGGTGTCCATTGTCAGGTCTCGTTCGGCACCGAAGACGGCCTGTGAGAGGTCGATCTCAATCTGGATCAGGGCGTCCTGACCCCGGCGCTTGCGCGATCGGGGTCCACGTCCAGTCCCGCCGGCCGCCTGGCCGAAGAACGCGTCCATGACGTCGCTGAACGAGAACCCCTGACCGAAGTTCGCGTTCGCACCGCCGTAGGGGTCCGAGCCGGCGTCGTAGGCCCGACGCTTCTCCGCATCGCCCAGGACGTCATAGGCCTGGGAGACCTTCTTGAACTCTTCCTCGGCTCCGTCATGGGAATTGACATCGGGGTGGAGCTTGCGCGCCAGCCGGTGGTAGGCGCGCTTGATCTCCTCGGGACTTGCCTCACGTGCGATGCCCAGATCTTCGTAGTAGTTGTTCAAAGAGTGTCCTTGCGCAAGTTGGTTACGGAGTTGGCCCGAGTCATGTCGTTGTCGGTGTCGGTGTCGGGGAAGGGTCTGTGGTCATGGGGCGAGGATCTCTGAGACATAGCGCGCCACCGCTCGCACCGATGCCATCGTCGTCGGGTAGTCCATCCGGGTCGGTCCCAGCACCCCGAGCCCAGCCACGACCTCCTGGCCGGCACCGTAGCCGGTGCTGACCACTGAGGTGGCACTCAGCCCGGCGTGAGGGTTCTCGTGCCCGATGCGGACCGCCACCACATCACCCTCGTTACTCATGGTGGCAAGAAGCTTCAGCAGCACGACGTGCTCCTCCAGGGCCTCGAGCACCGGTCCGATAGTGAGCGGAAAATCGGTTCCGAAACGCATCAGGTTGGACGTCCCGGACAGAACCACGCGCTCCTCACGCTCCTCGACCAGGGCGTCGTCCAGCGAGCGGATGACCGCGCGCACGAGATCACGATCGGCCGGGGTGAAGTTCTCCGGCAGGGACTGCAACCGCGCCGCTGCCTCGACGAGCTGATGTCCGCTGGTCTCTGCGTTAAGCCGCGACCTCAGGTCGGCAATAAACTGCTCGCCGTCGGCGCCCAGCAGGTCACGGGACGACTCGATGACTCGCTGCTCGACCCGGCCGGTGTTGAGAATGAGCACAACCATGAGGCGGCTGGCACCCATCGGCAACAGCTCGACGTGACGTACCGAGGATCGGGTCAGCGAGGGATACTGCATGACCGCCACCTGATGGGTCAGCGAGGCCAGCAGCCGCACGGTGCGATCCACGACGTCATCGAGATCCACCGCCCCGCGAAGAAAAGTGGAGATGGCGGTGCGTTCGGGGCCGCTCATCGGTTTCAGCTCGCTGAGCCGGTCCACGAACATCCGGTAACCGGCATCGGTGGGAATCCGCCCAGCACTCGTGTGCGGAGCCGAGATCAGGCCCTCATCCTCGAGGGCTGCCATGTCATTGCGCACGGTCGCCGCCGAGACACCCAGACGGTGGCGTTCCAGCAGCGCCTTGGAACCGACAGGCTCGGAGGTCTTCACATAGTCCTGGACGATGGCATCCAGCACCGCCAGCCGGCGTTCGTCGGGCATCGATCCACCTCCTGTCCCATGAGTCGGTCGTTGTCTATCGCATCCGAGGTAGCCCCATATCGCCCCACGGAGCGTTGGCACTCCACTTTGTAGAGTGCTAAGTCTACGATGCCACCGTGGACAACCAATACGGCGCCGACATCCTTTCCGGTGACTGGCGTGTCCCGAAGAACGGACGCAGCCGTGAGGTCGAGGCCGAGTCGGGGCTTGTGGTCGAAGATGTCGAGACCGGCTGGTGTGGGGCTGTCATCAGAGTCGAGAAGGCCGGGGGCATGCAGGTCGTCCACCTGCAGGACCGCCACGGCCGCAGCAAGGGCTTCCCGCTGGGGCCCGGGTTTCTCCTGGATGGCGCACCGGTCATCCTGACCCAGCCAACGGCAGCAGCCCACGCAGCCGCCCAGCGGGCCAGGGCCGCGACGTCGCGTACCGCCAGCGGGTCCAGGTCCGTACAGGGCGCCCGGGCCAGAGTCGCCTCTGGGTCGCGCATCTTCGTCGAAGGCAAGCACGACGCCGAGCTCGTCGAGAAGGTCTGGGGCGACGATCTGCGGATCGAGGGAGTTGTCGTCGAGATGCTCAACGGCGTCGACGATCTCGCTGCGGTCATCGGTGACTTCCGACCCTCATCCGGGCGCCGCCTAGGGGTTCTGGTCGACCATCTTGTCCCGGGCACCAAGGAGAGCAAACTGGTTGCGCAGGCACGCGCCCTGCGCCGTTACGCGCCGTACGTCACAATCCTGGGCCATCCGTATGTCGATGTGTGGCAGTCCGTACGACCCGAGCGCCTGGGTTTGAAGAGCTGGCCACTCATCCCTCGCGGGCAGTCCTGGAAGCACGGGATCGTTGCCGCGCTGGGCTGGCCGCATGAGACCCAGACCGACATCGCCCACGCCTGGCAACGCATCCTGGCGACAGTGCGCACCTATGCCGACCTCGAGCCGGCTCTGCTGGCCAGTGTCGAGGAACTGATTGACTTCGTCACCGATGGTGAACAAAGAATCGATGTTTCGGGGCAGGAGTGACGAACCCAGACGATGATACCGGCGTAGCAGTGACCAGAAACGGGCTGCGTTAGGCAAAATGATGAACAAAGACACACTGTGACAAATCTCGACTGGATCCCATCAGGGCGATACATTTCTAGATGGCGTACGTTCAGCGCTCGACTTTCACGAGGGGATTTGTCATGACTGAGAACCCAACAGACCAACCCGCTGAGGGGGAGCAGCCGTACTCCGGGCAGCCTTCCCCGGCTCAGCCGCCGTATTC
>CABDZK010000271.1_pt1 | contig 12134 bp, 9 predicted proteins | sample 3132141 | NCBI WGS metagenome assembly CABDZK01 (sample SAMEA5534340, study PRJEB31848) | metagenome | biome: tundra; feature: field; material: soil | place: USA | collected 2013-05 | depth 0.45 m | reverse complement strand
CCACCACCCAGTCAGCCGCAGGGATACACCCAGCCAACGCCGGCTGTGGTCACGCCAAGTGAGGCCCGGATGTGGGCGCTGTTGGCTAACCTCAGCGGCTTTCTCTTCTACTTCATCGGGCCACTGGTGGTCTATCTGATCTACAAGGACCGCGACCCCTTCATCCGGCGCCATGCAGCGCAGGCGCTGAACTTCCAGATCATCGTGGCGATCGGCTACGTGATTTCAGGCGTCCTGATCTTCATCTTGGTCGGCTTCTTGACTGGGTTGGCGGTATTCGTCTGCTGGATCATCTTCCCGATCATGGCCGCAATCGCCGCAAACAAAGGCGAACCCTACGACTACCCACTCATTCCCCAGATGGTCACCTAGAAACCATCGGCTAGAAACCCAGCAGACGCCTGACGACGGTGTCCGCCAGCAGACGGCCGCGCAGGGTCAGCACGACCCGGCGCGGCCGCAGTGCGCTCGCCCCGTCGACCAGGCCCTGCGCTATCAAGCCAGCCACCGCTGATGTTCCCTCGGGGCGCAGGTCATCGATCGGCAGCCCGGCGACCAGCCGAGTTCCGAGCAGCACCCGTTCGTCGTAACGCTGCTCACCGGTGAGCAGCTCGCGACCTGCCGCGGGCGAGAGTCCAGCGTTGAGCCGGCTGGCGTAGGCGTTGGGATGCTTGAGGTTCCACCACCGGACACCGCCGACGTGGCTGTGTGCGCCAGGTCCCACACCCCACCAGTCACCATCGAGCCAGTAGCCCTCGTTGTGCCGGCACCGGTCGGCTTCCGTGCGAGCCCAGTTGCTCACTTCGTACCAGTTGTAGCCGGCGGCGGCCAGGACCTGATCGGCGAGCTCGTACTTGGCAGCCTCGTCGTCGTCCTGAGGTGCGGACAGCTGACCCCGGCGGATGTGGGCCCCCAGCTTGGTGCCCTCCTCGACGACCAGGGCGTAGGCCGAGATGTGGTCCGGCTGCAGGTCGATGGCCACGCCCAGGCTCGTACGCCAGTCCCTCAGCGACTCCCCCGGCGTGCCATAGATCAGGTCGAGGCTGACCTTCAGACCGGCGGCCTTCGCAGCCCGGACCGCCTTGGCCACGTTGAGCGGGTTATGGGTGCGTTCCAGGGTGGCCAGCACGTGAGGTACCGCTGACTGCATGCCGATGCTGACCCTGGTGAACCCGCCGGCAGCCAGTGTTTGCAACGACGCGGGGGTTACCGAGTCCGGGTTGGCCTCGGTGGTCACCTCAACGCCTTCGGCCAGGCCAAAACGGGTACGAATGCCGTCCAGCACCCTCACCAGGTCGCTCGCCGCCAGCACGGTCGGGGTACCTCCACCGAAGAACACGGTCTTGACCGCCGGGACGCCAGGACCCAGCACCTGGGTGGCCAGATCAAGCTCGCGCAAAGCAACGTCGGCGTAGGTCCCGACACTGGCGCCATCGACCCCCAGCTCGGTCAGTGTGTAGGTGTTGAAGTCGCAGTACCCACAACGGACCGTACAGAACGGGACGTGCACGTAGACACCAAAAGGCCCCGACCCCAGCGTCTTCAGCGCGCTGGCAGGAAGCTCCCCGGATAGCGGGGCAGGTTCGCCCTCGGGCAAGGTGCTCGGCATTCATCCATCCTTGCAGGGATCCGCGCGCATTCGACCACGGGCCAGGTCAGCCGAGATCTGTTGACCAAAGGTGGCCCGCTAGCCCGAGTTGCCACCTACCTGCGGGCGGATCACTATCTGCCATTGACATCCTCCCGGTCATGAATGACCGCGATTCCACCCGCTATGCGGCCTTGGGAGGCTGAGCATGTTGAGGTTCACGCTTCACAGAGCGAGCCAAGACTCTGTGGTCTCCACGTGCTGTCACGGCATAGAAAGACGTTCTGCCGCGACATTTCTTGCCGCGTGAAGTTCCGCCGTCTTGACGGGGAACCTCACTCCTCGATGACTGACGCAGCTTCAAAGGTGCCCGCCCGGCATCTGACGCGGCCCGCGCTTGCCTTCGTCGTGGCGGGGGGGTTGCAGCATTGCCGCACTGAACTGGCTGAGCGTGACGAGGAGCTACCTCGACACGGTCGAAGGCTCGGTGTTGAACGATCAGCCGGCTGCCTTGATGTGGCAGATGTGGGCCGTGCTCGCCCTGTGCCCTCTTGGCAGTGAGTCTTCTCGGATTTCTCTGGCAACCCGTGGCTTCGTCCTCACGATGATTTCGGGTGAGGCGGCAAGCGATGGCTCGCGGCGTGTCGGCCCGACACGCCGATCCGAGAAAAGTTCTTATGCCAGAACCCTTGCGGGCGGCCAGAAGACCGCGTAGAAATCTGTCTACGCCCCGGCAACGGGAGCGGGATCGGTTGGAGATCGAGGTTCTTGCCCAGCCAGGCTTGCCTGCTGGAACCGCCGGGTGATGCGTGCGGAGGGAGCTAGCGGACCACCGTGAGATTGTCGGCCCTCACCGTCGATGATCAGCTGTGGGCCCCGGAACCTCATACGTTCCGGGGCCCACACCATTGTCCGAACTGACCGATGCTCCGACCGGGGTAACGCGACCTACCCGAGGATGGCCAGGGTCAGGAGTCCACACGCAGGTCGGTGACGACCGGGATGCTCGTCGTGGTGACAACCGTGGATATCGAGTGGTAGAGCGCCGCCCAGCCTTGGCTCGGCGTCATCGCGCAGTCGGCGCCGCAGGCTGATGCATTCTCGGTCGACACGCCCGCGAACGTGATGGCGTCGCCGGCCGTTACATCGATGTTGGCCCATTGCACCGCTTGGTAGCCGTAGTAGATCTGCGGCAACGCAGTGATACGCCCGGGCGCCAGGCCCTGGGTCAGGAACGCGTAGTTGGCGCGCGTCCAGTTCGCGCCGGACTGCCCCGACACGGCACCACAGTCCGCCGCCGACCCGAAGGTGACCGGACAGTTGTCGGCCGAGCCGGTGTAGACAAGGTTTGAGGTCGTGCCAGCGAGGTAGGACGTCTCCCCCGTCGCCGCAGCCACTGCCGTGTCACCGAAACTGGCCTCGACGTCGTCCGCCCCAGCCAGGGTCACACGCGGGCGGACTACCAGCTTGTCGACGACTTCGTTTGCCCAGTCGGTCCCTTTCGCTGCAGCCGGGTAATCGCCGGAGACGCCGCTGGTGTTCGTCCCGATCGCGACAGTCCCGTTGGTCGGACTGCAGGTGGAATAGCCCAACGTGTAGGCATCGAGGGCGGTTCGCAGCTGCGGATAGCTCAGTCGCACCGCTGAAGACTGGACGGTCAGCCGAACACCGGGGTTCGCCGGGCTGAGGACCGTCCCGTTCGATGATTTCGGCACGTCGGCATTCGACTGGGCACCGATGTCCAACAGGACGAACGTCGACCCGCCCTGGGCGTCGGCGCAACCTTCAGCCTGCATCGCCCCAACGTCCGCGCCCGCGCCACTGATATTGCGGACATAGCGACTGGTCGACGTCGCTGGCAAAGGCACGTCTGCGTTCAAGATGTAGCCCGAGACGTCAGCGACGAGCTGAACGGTGTCGGCCGACCCGTTGTACATGGCCACCTTGCCGCCGGCCCCGACTGGGGCGATGACCAGATTCGGCACCACCTGGCCTTTCACATAGTTCAGGTTGGACACCGTCGGGCGGTTCGGCCCGTCGTCGTACACCGTCACAGACCCCGGACCGGTCGGCTCGGTTGCCGTCACGTTCAACACCACCGCAGTTACACCAGAAGCCGGGACACCACCACGGCCGGTGACCTGCAACGCCACCGTGCCACCAGCAGCGACCGCGGCCTGGGGTGCGCCCACCCCAGTGCGCGTATCGAGCAACCTCACCGGCGACACGGCGCCGAGGGCGCCCGCCTTCACCGGGTCACCGGCCAGGAAGTAGCCCGAAACGTCCGCAAGCAGGTGCGCCGTACCCATCGAGCCATTGAACAGGCAGACTTTGCCGTCACCGCCTACGGGCACGACCACGAGGTTCGGCACCGTCTGGTTGCTCACAAAGTTGAGGTTCGAGGCAGTCGGGATCGGCCCACCATCGGGGTAGGCCGTGACGTAGCCGGGTGACACGGGCTCTGTCACGGTCACATTCAGGACGACCGCAGAAACCCCAAGCGGGACACCGTTGCCGGTGACTGTGACTGCGACCGAACCCCGCGCCGCGACGGCTGCCTTGGGCGCACCAGTGCCGTCGCGGGTGTCGAGAAGCCGCCCCGGCGACAGGACACCGAAACCGCCCTGTCCACTCGGCGCATTCGCACCGGTGAAGTAACCAGACACATCAGCGAGGAGTTGCACGGACCCGCCCGAACCGTTGAAGAAGCGAACCTTGCCGTCACTGGGCACTTTCACGACAACGAGGGCAGGTACCGTCTGGTTGGGCACGAAGTTGAGGTTCGAGGTCACAGGCCGACTACCGCCGTCGTCCGGGTAGACCGTCACGAACCCGGCGCTGGTCGGCTCTGTGACGGTGACGTTAAGGACCACGGCCGTTGCGACGGTCGGGACCGACGCCAGACCAGTGACCTGCAACACAGTCTCTTGGCCCGCCGCTATCGCGCCGGCACTGACGCCAACACCGTCTCGGGTACTGAGGATCCGGGTGGGGATTGCTGTTGCATGGTAGGTGCCTGACACAGGGGCCGGTGTGGTCGGTGTGGCTGCCGCGAGGACGAGGATCACCCCAGTGGCGGACAACGCGCCTGCGAGGACCAAGGAAACCGGACCGGACCACTTGATCACTGTTCATCTCCTCAGCCCGGTCCGCGCGGAAAGGGTGCGGTCAGGCTAACGGAGCGCCACGACCCAATTCGACCGGCCCTAGGCCCGACGAAGCTCGAGGTCGTAGATGGTGCGACCCAACGCCTGCGCCTTTTCCTCGAACCGTGTCATGGCCCGACCCTGGAACCTCGGGGCGAAACCGGTCTCCAACTCACTGGAGTCAACCGAGATCCCACAACCCGGCAGGTGAGGTGGTGAAGGTCCGTCATACGGATTGGTCAACGAGCCGCAGGCGGCCAGGACGTCACGCATCTGTGTCGCATAGTCCGCCCAGTCGGTCGCCAGCCGAAGCGTCCCCCCAGGCGCGAGGCAAGAAGCCGCCAGGTCGGCGAAACCCGGGTTGACCAGCCGCCGTTTGTGGTGACGATTCTTGTGCCAGGGATCGGCAAAGAAGACCCAGATCTCGGTAACGCTCCCCTGCTCCAACATGTGTTTCAGCACCTGTACGGCGTCGGCCTGCACCAGCCGGACGTTGGTCAGGTCGTGACGCACGATCTTGGCCACGGTCGCAGCCAGACCGGGGCGGTAGACCTCCACGGCTAGGAAGTTCGTATCTGGTCGTGCTTGGGCGCCCTGGACGACGGCATCGCCGGTGCCCGAACCGATCTCGACAACCAGTGGAGCCACCCGGCCGAAGTCACGCACCGGGTCAAGCAGATAGCCCGGGGCCACCGACATGGAAGCCTGCACCCTGGGCACGTCGAGCACCCACATCTCGTGGTGTGCGTCCCAGGTCCGCTGCAGCCGGGGGCGGAGCCGGTCATCACGGCGGACGAAAGAGACCGTCCCGCGCCGGAACTGCTCAGACACGTCGCCCTTCATGAACAGGGCTACTTCTTGGTCCGGTCCCCACCGGACGCGGCGTCGTTGGATAGGGCGGCGATGAAGGCCTCCTGGGGCACCTCGACCCGGCCGACCATCTTCATCCGCTTCTTGCCGACCTTCTGCTTCTCCAGCAGCTTGCGCTTGCGGGAGATGTCGCCGCCATAGCACTTGGCAAGAACGTCTTTGCGCATCGCACGGATGGTCTCGCGGGCGATGATGCGCGCACCGATGGCGGCCTGGATCGGCACCTCGAACTGCTGGCGCGGGATCAGCTCGCGCAGCCTGGTCGCCATCATCAGGCCGTAGGCGTAGGCCTTGTCCTTATGAACGATCGAGCTGAAGGCGTCGACGGCCTCGCCCTGCAGAAGTATGTCGACCTTGACCAGGTCCGCGACCTGCTCGCCTGCGGGCTCGTAGTCGAGAGAGGCGTACCCGCGCGTCTTGGACTTCAGCGCGTCAAAGAAGTCGAACACGATCTCGGCCAGAGGCAGCGTGTAACGCATCTCGACGCGGTCCTCGGAGAGGTAGTCCATGCCAAGTAACGTGCCGCGCCGGGCCTGGCACAGTTCCATGACGGCGCCGATGAACTCGCTCGGCGCCAGAATGGTCGCCCGCACGACCGGCTCCTTGATGTCACCGATCTTGCCGTTGGGGAACTCGCTGGGGTTAGTCACCGTGACGACCTTGCCGTCCTCCAGGCTGACCTCGTAGACCACGTTGGGCAGCGTCGAGATCAGGTCGAGGTCGAACTCACGTTCGAGCCGCTCGCGCACGATCTCCAGGTGCAGCATGCCCAGGAAGCCGACCCGGAAGCCGAAACCGAGCGCCACCGACGTCTCGGGCTCGTAGGTCAGGGCGGCATCGTTGAGCTTGAGCCGGTCCAGGGCATCGCGCAGGTCCGGGTAGTCCGAGCCGTCGATGGGGTACAGACCTGAGAACACCATGGGCTTGGGGTCGCTGTAACCGCCCAGGTCCTGGGTCGCCGGCTTTGAGGCGTTGGTGACCGTATCGCCGACCCGTGACTGCCGAACGTCCTTGACCCCGGTGATGAGGTAGCCCACCTCGCCGACGCCCAGCCCCTGACAGACCACCGGCTCCGGAGAGATGACCCCGATCTCGAGGAGCTCGTGGGTCGCCTTGGTCGACATCATCACGATCCTCTCGCGAGGGTTGAGGTTGCCGTCCACGACGCGCACGTAGGTCACCACACCGCGGTAGGTGTCATAGACCGAGTCGAAGATCATCGCCCTGGCCGGAGCGTTCGGGTCGCCTTGGGGTGCCGGCAGGTCCCGGACGATCTGGTCCAGCAACGGTTCGACGCCGAGCCCCGACTTGCCCGAAACCTTCAGGCAGTCCTCGGGCTGGCAGCCGATCAGGTTGGCGAGCTCCACGGCATACTTCTCCGGCTGGGCTGCCGGCAGGTCGATCTTGTTCAGGACCGGGATGATCGTGAGGTCGTTCTCCATCGCCAGATACAGGTTCGCCAGCGTCTGCGCCTCGATGCCCTGGGCCGCATCCACGAGCAGGACCGCACCCTCGCAGGCAGCCAGGGATCGTGATACCTCGTAGGTGAAGTCCACGTGTCCTGGAGTGTCGATCATGTTCAGGCAATAGGTGACTTCATCAACCTCCCACGGCATCCGCACCGCCTGGGACTTGATGGTGATGCCACGCTCGCGCTCGATGTCCATCCGGTCGAGGTACTGTGCGCGCATCGCGCGGGGGTCCACGACTCCGGTGATCTGCAGCATCCGGTCCGCCAGGGTCGACTTGCCGTGGTCGATGTGAGCGATGATGCAGAAGTTCCGGATGAGTTCAGGCGGTGTCGCGTGCGGCTCAAGGGCGGTACGGGCCATGGGTGACACGGGCGAACTACCTCAGGATTCTTGACAGCATGGGGACGGCGCTGGTCGCGGGCCGTTCTCCATCCTCCCACGGCCATGACGCGAGCACCGACATGGCGCGCGCTGCAACGTCAACGCAGTCCCGGCGCCCCGCCAGCGGGCTCTGAACATGGCAGCACCGGTGACAGGGCCACCAGGACCACGCTCAGAGCCAGAGGCAATCCCCTGGCGCGGCGAATGCCGACTTGGCCGATCAGTACCCTTGGCCGCGACGACCTCAACCCATCTCAGCCAGCCCTTGTTGGCGCCGGCCGAGCAGCACCGATATCGCGGCGATGCCCAGACCCGCAAGCGCGAGCAGAGCACCCACCCGGGAGGGCCACTCATACCCATAACCGGCTTCCAGGACGACGCTGCCCAACCACGCACCCAAGGCATTGGCCATGTTAAGCGTGGAGTGGTTGAGCGCGGCCGCCAGCGACTGCCCCTGACGGGCAACGTCCATCAGCCGGGTCTGCAACATCGGCACGAGAATCGTTGCCACCAGGCCTAGGAGGAACACGGCCACGACCGCCGTCACCTTGTTGTGGGCGGCGTAGCCGAACAGGGCCAGGATGAACGCGATGGCTGCCAGGCAGCAGAAAATCCCCCGCATCAGACCGTACGCCGCCACCCGCCCCGATAGGAACGCCCCGGCTGTCATGCCGATCCCGTAGGTCGCGAGGATCACCGGGACCGCAGCCGAGGGATAACCGGTCAGCTCGGTCATCGTGGGGGCGATGTAAGCGTAGGTGGCGAACATCCCACCGAAGCCAACGGTGCCGATGAGCAATGCGAGCCACACCTGAAGGCGCCCCAGTGAGCCAAGCTCGGCTCGCATGGAAGCCCCACCGTCCGCGGGTTGGTGCGGGACCCAGGCCCAGGTGGCGGCCACGGTGACCAGGGCGATGACCCCGACCAGCGCGTAGGGCCACTGCCAGCCGAAGTGCTGGCCGACCCAGGTGGTTACAGGTACGCCGATGATGTTGGCCACGGTCAACCCCGCGAGCATCATTGACACCGCCCAGGTGCGCCGGTGCTTGGGCACCAGGGAGGCTGCGACCACGGCGCCGATACCGAAGAACGCCCCATGCGGCAGACCCGAGAGGAACCGCGCGAGCATCAGCTGCGGATAGCTGGCCGCCATCGAGGAGGCGATGTTGCCTGCCGCGAAGGCGACCATGAGCCAGATCAGGACCGATTTGCGTGGCACCCGGGCGGCCAGCGTCGCAATCAGCGGGGCGCCCACGACAACGCCAAGTGCGTAGGCCGAGACGATATGGCCGGCAGCCGGGATCGTGATACCGACCCCGCTGGCGATCTGCGGGAGCAGACCCATGGTGACGAACTCGGTTGTGCCGATGGCGAATCCACCGATCGCGAGCGCAAAGATCGCGAGGTTGACATGTCGGGAGGAGGCCGGGGCGTCGACGTCGAGAAGATCGATTTCCGCCGCGATCCCGGGGCCGGTCACTGCTGAATCACTGCCCAATGGTCGCAGTCGCGCAGGGTTTGTCGAAATGCGGCCAGCCCTGCACGGCAGACTATGGCCCCATGAAGCCGGCGCCCACCTCCCAGCACACGTCCGGGGTCAACTACTACGCCACCTCCCAGCGGATCCACTTCGAGGATCTGTCGTCCGCGGTCAGGGCGGCCGCGGACGGCGCCCTGGGTTCACCGGTCGTCCGGGCGGCCGCGCCGGTCACCTCCGGCTTCACGAGCGCGTATGCCGGTGCGGTGTGGTTCCAAAACGGTCGCCAGGCCTTCCTGAAGGCGGCAGGACCCGAGCCTGCCTACCCGGTGCAGGCCCTGAGCAGAGAGGCGCTGGTGCTCGAGGCGTTAGCCGGCCAGATCCCTGCGGTGCCGATGATCGGGGCGGGCAGGTCCAGCGACGGCGGCCAGGTCCTGGCACTGGAGTGGGTCGAAGGGCATCTGCCGGGGTTCCCGTGGACGGACAATGAGATTGCACTGGTCCGTTCGGCCTGCGAGCAGGTCTCGGAGGTGCCCACTGCAGCGCTGACCACTCTGGCGCCGGTGCACGTGGCAGACGACATGCTTGGCAGCGTTGAGTTGCACGACGCCCTCACTGATGGGTTGACACTTCCAGGCTCCCTGGACCTCCTCCCGCGCTGGCTACCCACCTGGATCGACGAAGTGGTCGCACTGGCTGGCGACACCGATGCGCTGCGGGTCGAGAACCATCTCAACCACTGCGACCTGCGCCCCGATAACCTGCTCATCGCACGGGCAGCAGGCACCGCGGGCGGGCCGGCATACCTGCTGGACTGGAACTGGGTGACGCTGGGACCGCCGTGGTGCGACTGGGTGGCGTTGATCCCGAGCATGCAGGCGCAAGGACACGACCTCGCCAAGCTGCTGGACTCCACGCCCCTGTCCCGGTCGGCAGACCCGCATGCTCTTGACGTCTGGATTGCCTTGGTGGCGGTCTACATGCTGGCTGGATGTCAGGCCGAGCCACCACCGGGCACCACAGGGGCCCTTCGCCGCCAGCAACGCTACTACGCGGGGATCTTCCTGGACACCCTGGCCAGCCACCGTGGCTGGCTGTGATCAGTCCAGTGCGAAGGTCTTTCCAGCACGCGCCATCGCCTTGGTCTCCTCCTCGAGCTCGTCGGCGGCCAGGATGGACGGCAGCAGATTCGGCTCGAGGGTCATCGCCCGGAACACCTGGGCGATGGTGACCCCGTGGGCCGGGCGACTCACGACGGTGAGCGCATCGCCAGCCCGGACATACCCGGGGCTGACGACGCTCAGGTAGGTGCCCGGCATGGCTGCTCTGGCAAACGTCCGCAACCAGCCGCGTTCGGCTATCCAGCCGCGGAAGGTGCCACACGGTATCCGCGGGACGCTCACCGCCAGCTCCAGCTCGTCCCCAATCCTCCAACGCTCGCCGATCACCGCCCCGTTGACGTCAACCCCTGTGGTGGTGAGGTTCTCGCCGAACACTCCGCCGGGCAGGCCTCGACCCAGAACGGACTCCCAGTGGTCGAGATCTTCCCGGGCATAGGCGTAAACGGCTTGTGTATCGCCCCCGTGGTTAAGCCGGTCACACACAGTGTCGCCGACCAGCCCGCCACCCAGTCCGTCCTGTTTGGTGCCGGGTGCTCGCACAAGGACCGACTGCGATGTCGGGACCTTGTCGATGCCGGTCAGGGCCTGGCCGCGTTTGTACGGATTCGCCTGGACGCGGGCCAGGTTCACCGAGAGCACCCGGCTCGTGACCTCGATGCTCATGGCGTCGAGATTAACTCGTCCGCGCCGAGATGTGCGAAGAGAGTTCACAGCCTTGCACGGCCCCGGTCTTGACACCGGTCCAACCGCACCCTGCGAGGTTTGCCAGACAGAGGCGACGCTGCGATGCAACCCAGCGCGAGCGTCCCGGTTACGTTGTCGCCATGGCGAAACAGGGTCTGAGATCAGCGCTTGTACGGATCATCAGACGGTTTCTCGGCCGGGTCGGTCTACGGCCAGCCGGGAGGACATATCCGGGTGACTTCCACGGAGTTCCCGCGATCAGTTACAAGCGGGGCATCGGGCACGGCGAAGTGGCTGCCCCCGGCGAGATCGTCTGGACCTGGGTACCTTTTGAAGAGGACCACTCTCAGGGCAAGGATCGTCCGGTGCTGGTGATCGGACACGACGGGCCCTGGCTGCTGGCCCTGCCGCTGACCAACAAGAACCACGACGGCGACCCCGTTGCGCGGGCTCGCGCCCGCAGTCAGTGGACGGACATCGGATCCGGCCCCTGGGACAAGCGTGGTCGGGCCAGTGCGGTTCGGGTCGACCGGATCCTGCGCGTGGACCCCGCTGGAGTGCGCCGCAAAGCAGCGGTGTTGGACAAAGGTCGCTTCCAGCAGGTCGCCGCCGCAGTGCGAAGCGCAGGCTGAACACTTCTCCACCATCATCGGGCCCCAGGCTCCTTGGGTGATCCAGCCGACCCCGCCGAACCAAATATGCTGGTCGGCGATTTCTGCCGGACTGCTTCAGATGACCCCACCACAGGCCGATGCTGAAATCTTCACAGGCACCTGCGCCTGCAGTTACGCCGGCCACAACCGCAATAGCGCGCCGTCGTGGGGTAGGTCAGTCCAAGTAGCCACGTAAGACCTGTGAACGCCACGGGTCACGCAGCTTGCTCATCGTCCTGGACTCGATCTGACGGATCCGCTCGCGGGTCACGCCGTACACCTTGCCTATCTCGTCGAAGGTCTTGGGCTGACCGTCGTCCAAGCCAAAACGCATCGAGACCACGCCAGCCTCGCGCTCGGAGAGAGTATCCAGGACGGAGTGCAGAAGCTCCTGCAGCAGCGTGAACGACACGGCGTCGACGGGGACAATGGCATCGGTGTCCTCGATGAGGTCACCGAACTCGATGTCACCGTCCGTACCGAGCGGGGTTTGCAGGGAGATCGGCTCACGACCGTACTTCTGGACCTCGACAACCTTCTCGGGGGTCATGTCGAGCTCCTTGGCAAGCTCTTGAGGTGTCGGCTCGCGGCCGAGTTCCTGCAGCATCTGGCGCTGGACGCGAGTTAGGTTGTTGATGACCTCGAGCATGTACACGGGGATGTGGACGGTGTTTGCCTGGTCCGCCATCCCGCGGGTGATGGCCTGGCGGATCCACCAGGTGGCATAGGTGGAGAACTTGAA
>CABDZK010000270.1_pt1 | contig 12153 bp, 11 predicted proteins | sample 3132141 | NCBI WGS metagenome assembly CABDZK01 (sample SAMEA5534340, study PRJEB31848) | metagenome | biome: tundra; feature: field; material: soil | place: USA | collected 2013-05 | depth 0.45 m | reverse complement strand
AGCACGTGCTACGTCAGCGGGCGATACCAGGGAGAGTTCACTGAGGATGCTCTCGATGAGGGGCAGACCTTCCTCAACCACTACGAGTCCACGAAGTTCGAAGCTGAGACGCTCGTCCGCAAGGCGATGGCGGACGGTCTGCCGGCGACGGTCTACCGACCTGGGATCGTAGTCGGCGACTCCCGCACCGGCGAGACCCAGAAGTACGATGGCCCCTACTTCCTGGCCGCGTTCCTGCGCAGGCAACTCTTCGTGGCTGTGGTCCCAGCTGTTGGCGCCGTTGATCGCGTCCGGGTATCCCTGGTCCCCCGGGACTTCGTCATCGAGGCGATGGACCAGCTGTCCGTGCTCGACCGATCGGTCGGGCAGACCTTCGCCCTCACGGACCCGAACCCGCCGACTGTCCGACAGTTGGTCGACTCATTCGCCAGCCACCTGGGCAAGCGGGTGATCTGGGTGCCGCTTCCGCTGGGCATCACCCGGGCCGTGGTCGGCTCGGTGCCAGGGCTGGAACGCCTGCTCGGCCTGCCGGCTGAAGCGCTGAACTACTTCGCCTCCCCGACCACCTACTCCACCACGAACACGCTCGCTGAGCTGACCGGGACCGGCCTCGAGTGCCCGCCGTTCGAGAGCTACGCCGGCAGATTACTGGACTTCATGGTCAGCCATCCGGAAATCGACTCCTCGGCGATGGTCTGAGCACCCTGAGCCCGAAGTCCAGCACAACCCAAGGAGTCAGGATGCCAGAGGTCAACCCCACACTTATCGTCCATGTCAGCCTGACGGGATCAGAGCGGGACTACACCAAGGACGTGACCTTCCTCCAGCATGACTTCCGGATTATGCGGATGGGGACAAACGGTGACGTCGCTGCCGCCGAGGCGCTTGTGCGGAAGTGGGCCCACGAGGCCGCCGCGATCGCGGTCACCGGCATACGGGAGGCAAGAGCTGCCGGGCTGTACGACGGGGAGCTGGAGGCAATCGAACGGGTCAAACGCGCCACGACGGCTGTACCGGTAACCGACGGACACGCGCTGCGCGATGTACTTCAGGAGTGGGCAATCCGGCACGTCCAGACTGAGATGCCGGGGTTCTTCAACAACGCCCGGACCGTGGTCCTTGGCGGCGTGAACCACGACAGGACCACCCGGATCCTTCGCGAGTTCACCCAGAACCTTGAGTTCGCCGACCCGCTTCTACGCCTGGATCTGCCGGCCAAGCTCGACTCCATCCCAGTCCTCGGGCTGGCGGCAGATGTGGGACTCTGGCCGATCCGGAGACTACCGGGTCAGGTGAAGTCGCGTCTCAATGCACCAGGCCAACGAATCAGCAACGCGATGGCGCGCAAGGCAGCCCGCAACTGCGACGTCGTGGTTGCCACCTACGACGAATTGACCAGCTTCGGCTTGGAGGATCTGGCCGGCAAGACCGTCGTCACCTCTGCCATCTCGGATGACCGGCTCGCCGAACTGGCCAGCCGCGGCGTTGACATGGTGCTCGACGCCACACCTCAACCGTTCCACGTCACCGTCGTGGCGGCTGTGCTGGAGGCCATGATGCTGGCCACCGTGTCCAGCTCCGGGGGCCTGACCAATGACGATTTGCTTGACATGATCATCTCGGCGGGGCTAGAGCCCCGCGTGCTCTACCCGAATGGCCCCAAGCGGAAGAGCAGGTTCGCCTTCGTCATCCACCCCCTGTCGCAGAAGTTCTTCCAAAGCGTCGAGCCACTCGCAACGATCGCCAACGTAGCGCCCCCGGCGGTGATCGACGTCATAGAGAAGGCGCTGGCGTACGCACCACCGTTCACGTACTCCCACATCACCGGCATCAAATCGCCCACCGGTGCGGAGGCCGAAGGCTGGCTCATCTCGGTGGGCGGGACCCCCAAGGAACTGATGGCTCACAGCCCCGAGTTCACCTACGCACGGCTGCTCGCCGCGGCCGAGACCGCCCAGAAACTTGGCGCACAGGTCATGGGGCTCGGCGCGTTCACCAAGGTCGTCGGTGACGCGGGCGTAACAGTGGCCAAGCAGGCTCCGCTGCCGATAACGACAGGCAACAGTTACAGCGCCTCCGGTGCCCTGTGGGCAGCGCACGAGGCGCTGATGCAGCTCGGGCTCACCGAGCTCGACGACCAGGGACGGATCAAAGGCAAGGTCATGGTCGTTGGCGCAACTGGGGCCATCGGATCGGTATGCGCCAGGCTGCTGGCGCTGTCCAGTGATGAGCTGTGGCTAGTGTCGCCCGAGTCGGCAAAGCTGCTGGCCCTCAAGCACGACATCGAACGAGGAAACCCCCGGGCCGAGATCCATGCCGCCGCCACTCCCAACGACCACCTGTGGGACATGGATCTGATCGTCACTGCGACCTCGGGTGCCGGCAAGCGAGTCCTGGACATCATGGCAGTCAAGCCAGGCTGCGTGATTACGGATGTGGCGCGCCCGCTGGACCTGTCGGCAGAGGATGTGGCCAAGCGTCCCGACGTGCTCGTGGTCGAGTCCGGCGAGATCCAGCTGCCCGGCGACGTGAAGATGAAGAACATCGGCTTGCCGAGCGGCGTGGCCTACGCCTGCCTGGCCGAGACCGTCGTGCTGGCCCTCGAAGGGCGCTACGAGACCTTTACCGTCGGCCGCAACATCGAGTGGGAAAAGGTCAAGGAGATCTACAAGCTTGGCCTCAGGCACGGAATGAAACTGGCCACGATCTCCGGCATCAACGGCGTCTTCACCACAGAAGATCTCACCAGAATCCGTGAACTCGCGCTGGAACGCCGGGCCCAGACCGTGGCCGGGGACAGCTGATCCGTCGCAGCGAAGAAGGGCAGGGTCGGGCCATCAGCCCCTTTTCGGGGGACCTGAGACCATCAAGGACCAGGCGGCTCGGCGGCTGACTCGAGGCAGGACCAGGGGCACGGGGCTCTGCAAGACGGCCCTGATGGCCGCTGTCCTCGCCGCCGCCAGCGCCCGCCTCGCCCGCGCGACTCGCAGAGACGACGCTCAAGCCCGGCGCTGTCCCTGCACGTCGCCGCGGTCCGTTTCCTCGGGCTGTTCAGGACGATTACCGGCGTCAGCCCACCGTCCCCGCGTGACGGCGCCGCTGTCATAGGAGGACGACGACGCGCAGGACCCTCGACCGTCGGTACGCGGTGATGGTGAGTCGGGGCTCTATTGCAGCAACCGCTCGAGACCGCCAGCGACCCGGGAAGGCACGAACGCCACGACGGTGTGCTCAGCCGGCCCGAGCCGCCCGAACGGGTCGAGGGCAAGGCGGCGTTCCAGGTCCTCCCGGTTTGTGCCTGCAACGAGGATCAGCCCGCCCACGCTCGGCACCTGACGACCCGATGCGATGAACACACCGTCGGCGTACTGCTGGTCCAACCAAGCCACATGCACGGGCAACGCAGCGTCGACCTGCGTCGGGTCGACGAGGTGGGTCAAGGTCACCACAAACACAGCAACATCGAAGGGCCTGATGCCGCACCGACTTGCAGGCCCCGTTCACCTGGCACCCGCTCGTCCATCCTTCTGAGGGCTCGACCTCATGTATGGTTCGGCGATGCATCAGTCTCAGGACTAGGCCGGGCCGGTCGCACACGCAGCGTGCGTGCCAGCGCCCCTCCGTCCTCTCAGGCAACTCGCGCGAAGCTCTGCCCGCGACGGGTTCCTTGACCTTCCTGGAGACCAATCCCATGCCCCGTCCCGTCGGGGCGGTGAACTACGTCGCCGTGCTTCGGATTCCCGGAGCGCCGCGCGCGTTCACCGCTGCCACCCTTGCACGTCTGTCCATGGCACCGTCGTGCTATCCCTACTGCTGAGCATCCAGCACGCAACGGGTTCGTTCGCCGCTGCCGGAGTCGCGCTCGGTGCCTTCGGGGTACCGAGCATCATCAACCCGCTGAAGTCCCGAGCCATCGACGCAAACGGGCTGCTCCGCGTCCTGGCGCTGCTCGGGACCGCCTACACCGCCGTCCTCCTCGCGATGGCCGCGATCGCCCAGTTCGGTGTCAGCGCGTCTATCTCGTATGTCGCCTTAGCGGGTCATTGCCGGGCTCCTCACAACGCCGGTCGGCCCGGTGATGCGCGGGATCTGGCCGTCACTGACCCCCGACCTTGCCGCTCGGCAGCGGGCGTACAGCCTGGACGCTGTCACCGAAGAGACTCTGTTCGCCATTGGTCCCGTTCTCGTCGGCACTGTCGTCGCACGCAGCACCCCTTTGGCTGCACTCGTGGTCACGGCAGTGCTGGGGCTCTGGGCCTCGCAACGTCCTCAGTCAACCGGGTTCCGGGCGCAAATCTGTCCATGACTAAGAAACCTCGTGGCGTCGTGGGGCCATTGGCGTCGCGCAAGTTCCGGTGGGTGGTGCTGGTCATGTTCGCGGTCGGTTTTGGGCTCAGTCCGCTGGACGTTGCTGCGACAGCGTGGGCAGCGGAGACCGGCAGCGCAGCGTCCGCCGGATACCTCCTCGCGGCCTTGTCAGTGGGCAGCGCGGCGGGAGGGCTGATCTGGGGTCATGTACAACACCGCCACCATTACTTCGCTCAGCTCATCACGCTGCTTGCGGCGTTGGCGGTCGGCACCGCGGCGGGCGGATTCGCAGCGTCCTTGCCAGTCCTGGCCGCGATGCTTGCGCTCGCCGGCCTGGCAGTCACGCCGATCTTCCTCGTGGCCTACCTGGCTGCGGATCTGCTCACCGCCCAAAGCGCGCGCACCGAGGCCACGACGTGGGTCGCGACCGCCAGCAACCCCGGCATCGCGCTCGGAGCAGCATGCGCCGGCTACCTGGTCGACAGAACGTCGCCTCAGACAGCGCTGCTCGTTACCGGCGCCACGATAGCGTTTGCCGCGGCCACTCTTTGGGCTATGCACGCGATGATGTCAGCTGGTACGAAACGCGGCGCCACATCCTAAGCGGACGAGGGAAAGCGCGGAGAGCGTCAAAGTCGATTTGCGGAGAAGCCGAGGGGTCTTGCGGGAGCGCGAAGGTTCCGGATGCGCCGCCGCCTTCGAGACCGAACGCTCCCGTTACTCCAGCGCCTGAGCCTGGTGGCTGTGCGATCTTGAGGTCTTGTCGCCGGACCTGCAGATATCGCAGTGATCGCGTCCTTGCGGCGCGAGCTGCAGGTCGAGCGCTCAGGGGCAGGTGCGGGGTGGTCGGTGGCGGCGGCTACCGTCGATGGGTGACCTCCCGCGCCGCGCCTGACGCACTGGCGCTGCGACGAGCCACGCGTGGGGTGTACCTCGTGTTCATCGGCTCCGGTCTTGGCTTCGCCAGCTGGGCCGCGCGTATCCCGCAGGTGCGCGAGGAGCTCGACTTCACCCCTGCCGCCCTGGGCCTGGTGTTGCTGGCCATCGCCGTCGGCTCCCTGATCGCGCTGCCATCCGCCGGCATGATCGTCCAGCGCATCGGCGCGGCGAAGACGATCGTCGTGATGTCCTTGATCCTCGCGACGGGCATCGCCACCGCCGGGGTGGGAGTCCTTGTGGGCGTAACGCCGGTGGTCATCGGGCTGGTGCTCATGGGCTTTGGCAACGGCGGGTGGGACGTGGCCATGAACGTGGAGGCGGCCGCAGTCGAGCAGCAGCTCAAGTACTCGATCATGTCCCGCTTCCATGCCGGCTTCAGCCTCGGCACGGTCATCGGCGCCCTACTCGGTGCCGCGATGAACGCGCTGCACGTCTCGGTAACCGTGAATCTGCTGCTCATCGCGCTGCTCCTCGCGGTCGCGATGCCGCTGTCGACGCGCGGCTTCCTACCCGCCGGCACCGAGGCGCATGACGAGCCCCGCGAGAACATCCATCCGCTCAAGGCCTGGATCGAGCCGCGCACCCTGTTCATCGGCCTGTTCGTCCTGACGATGGCGTTCGCCGAAGGCACCGCGACCGACTGGATCGGCGTTGCCACAATCGACGGCTATGCAGCGACGGCGGCTCTGGGGTCCCTGGCCTACGGCATCTTCGTCACCTCGATGACCATCGGCCGCTGGTACGGCACGCAGATCCTGGACCGCTTCGGCCGCGTCCCCGTGCTGCGGGCCTCCGCGGCGAGTGCCCTGATCGGCTTGCTGATCGTGGTGTTCGGGCCCAACCTGGTGACCGCCATGGCCGGCACGGTCCTTTGGGGCCTGGGCACTGCCCTCGGCTTCCCCGTGGGGATGAGCGCGGCGGCCGACCAGCGACACTACGCCGCCGGACGGGTCAGCGTCGTGGCGACCATCGGATATGTCGCTTTCCTCGCTGGTCCGCCATTGGTCGGACTCATCGGTAACCAGGTCGGTGTCCTACGCGCACTCAGCGTCACGGCCGGGCTGCTGGCCATCGGCCTGCTGGTCGCCGGCGCCACCCGCCCGATTGCCGAAGACTCACCACAGGTGCCCGGGTAGGTGCCGGTTCTTCTGGACGTGGCCTGATGTCGCTGCGGCGAACTACTGCGTCTACCGCATGCAGCGAGCCTTTGCGTCGAGGTTGGGGGTCCCTCATGACTTTCGGATGGCCACTGTGCAGTCGAACGTCCGCAGTGTCGAACCGTCTCGTAGCCTTTCGTCATACGAGAACGGGCTTCCCGGGATCCCTGGCGCCGTCCACGCCGGTGTCGTTTGTGTCTGAACACCGCGCGCAGCGATGAGACCTCGCCATGAAGTGCCTCGGGTCAACCGCCCCTTGAGACGGCAGGGAGCAGTCGCGCGGCTGCTCTGCCGATCGCGTGCTCACGAAACAGCTCGGCGGCGGGTAGCAGCGCAGGCTCGGTCGACCAGGTGAGGCCGATCCCGCGGACCGCTAGGGGGTCGGCTATTTCCACGTAGTGCAGCGGCCCAGTCACCGCGTCGGGCGATCCTTCGCGTAGGGCCGGCACAATCGCAACACCAAGCCCGGCAGCCACGAAACCTCGTACGGTTGGCAGGTCGTCTCCCTCAAAGCCGACTGTTGGCCGGAATCCGGCCTCCTCGCACAAGTCCTCGCACAGTTGACGCAGCAAAGATGTCGGCCGGAGCATGATGAAGTGTTCCGATGACACCTCGGCGAGATGGATCCTCGCTCGCCGTGCTAGCGGATGCCCGCTCGGCACTGCCAACCGCAACGGCTCGACTATCAACAGCCGCCATTGCACGGTTGGGTCCGTATTCCGAACGGTCGAGATCTGGAGGTCGACTTCTCCCCGCCCCAGCACTGACGTCGCCAGCTCGCCTCGTACCTGCTTGAGCTCGAATTGAACGTGGGGATGATCTGCGCGGAAGCTGCTGACAAGGTCAGGCACCAGCCAAGTGCCCAGCGAGAGCTCGAAGGCTAGCGCCACCGTGCCGGTCTCTGGCTCAATGAGCTGGTTCACGGCCGCGAGCCCATCGTCCAGCTGATGCAGCATCGCGTCCGCGTGGCGCTTAAACGCGGAGCCCGCGTGGGTCATGCGCAGCGTGCGGCCGGATCGGCGTAGTAGCGGGGTGCCGACCTCGGCTTCCAAACGGGCCAGGGCCCGAGACACCCCCGATTGGGTGACCCGTTCGAGTTCGCTCACCTCCGTCACTGTCACACCGTCGGCGACCTGCTGGAACCAGCGAACGGCATCGGTATCCATATGTATGACGCTAGCGCATGGAAAACATGCTATCTAGTCATTGGACGCATGGGTTGATCCCGTGGAGACTACATCCATGAACCTCATCGCCCAGAAAGGACATGCAATGGAGCACCGGACCTCGTTGTCCCCGCTTTGGAACGCAGCCCGTGACGATCTCCGCGCTCGCCGCGCGTCGCGCACCTCTCGCGAGACTCTAAAGCGCGAGCTGGCCAGCTACACCACCCCTGCAGAGCAGCACGAGCTCGACGCGATCCTCAACCGTGCAGACCCAGATGCGGCCGACGAAATCCGCCGCATCATCCACCGGGGCTGCGTCGCCTGACGCAGCAGCGATCGCTCGTAGACCGATCCTCTGTCGCGGGCCCTGTCTTCTTGTCAGGCGTGTTGGAGGATATTGACGAGAGCGTTCGTCACGGTCGGCGATGGTCTCTCGGTGAGAGCGAAACTGTGCCAGCTCACCGTGATGGGCGCCGTCTGCCCCCCAAGGTGACGTTCGGTCTGCGGAGCGAGCGACGTATCAAATAGCGTGATTGTGAGCCAGCTGGTGATGGTGGCGCCCATCAGCCGGTCAGCCGGCCAGTTCAGCAGGCAGCTCTTCGGAGTGGAAGACGGTGAGTTCGGAGACCGCGCGGGTAAGCACGACGTAGAGCCGTCGAAGCCCTGTGCGCCGGTCGGGCTCAGCCGCAGCGATAGCTGATGGCTCGACAACGATGACTCGGTCGAACTCCAGCCCTTTGGCGACCGTAGCCGGGACAACATCCACCTGATGGTCCAAGTCGCCATGGTTCGCGCCCAGCACCCCGTGCTCAACTCCGTTGCGGGACAACGCTTTCGACACATCTTCTGCGGCGGCTTCGGGGACGATCACTCCTATCGACCCAGGTTCGCGGAGAGTTTCGGCGACTGATTCGGCGACCCGGTCATACAGTCCGGCGCTCTGGACTCGCACAATCTCGAGGCGGCCGGGGTTGTCGCGCACCGACACCGGCACGCCCAGTTCGGGGGCCATCGACGGGAGCAGCTGTGCCGCATACTCGATGACGCTCGCCGGCACCCTGAACCCGCGTTCAAGGATCTCGATGACGGCGTCCGGTTTGCCGAGGTGCCCCAGCGATGCTTCCCACGAGTCAGTCGCCCAAGGTGTCGTGCCCTGCGCCAGATCGCCCAGCACCGTGGCCGAGCCGGTCGAGCAGCGTCGTCCCACCGCGCGCAGCTGCATCGGTGACAGGTCCTGCGCCTCATCGAGTACGACGTGGCCAAGGCTGAGGGTGCGCTGGAGGTGGTCGCTGATCTCATCGATCAGTACCGCGTCGGCCACCGACCATCTGGCCGATCCGCGGCCGGTCGCAGGGTTAGCCCACAGGAGCATTGAGCGTTCAGCGTCAGTCAGCAGATCGGCGGCGTGCCTCTCCAACGTCGTGGCGTCCGAGAGCAGGCTGAAGAGCACGGCCTTCGGGTCGAGTGCGGGCCACACCGATCCGGCATACCTCTTGACCGCCGCGGAGCGGGCCACGGCGTCCTGCACCCGGTCGTCCGGGGAGTCCCCAGCCTGCTCCATCTGGAGCAGGATCGCGTGGGCGAGGCGGTGCGGCAGCATCCGGCGTGCCGCGTCGTATCTCACCCCTCGGGTCCGCAGCTCCTGCACGATCTCGGCCACCTCGGATGCCGGCACCCGCCACTTGTGAGCGCCGCGCGGCAATACGAGCGCCTGCGTGGGTGTCTGCACGTACGACCACACGGCTACACGCAGGATCTCCGCCAGGCGTGAGTCTCCCTTGAGGACAGCGGTGCCGACGCTGTCCCGGGCGCGCACCGGCACCGATGCGAGCAGTTCATCGATCGTGCAATGTCGAACCTCGACCTCGCCAAGAGTCGGAAGCACGGCGCCGATGTGATCGAGGAACGCACGGTTGGGGCCGATGACCAGGACGCCGCTGCGAGCCAGTCGCTCCCGAAAGGCGTAGAGCAGCCACGCCGCCCGGTGCAGGCCGACCGCGGTCTTGCCGGTGCCGGGCGCACCCTGGACGCAGACCGTTATGCCGACGTCGCAACGCACGATGGCGTCCTGCTCGGGCTGAATCGTAGCCACGATGTCGCGCATGGGCCCGACTCTCGGCCGTTCGATCTCACCGACAAGAATCTGGCTCTGGAAGGTGGGCTCGATCAGCGCTGCGACCCCATCGCCGCCATCAAACCGTTCGTCCTCATAGGCAGTCAGCTGACCCCGGTCGATTCCGAACCTTCGACGCAGGATCACGCCCATGGGCTCGGCTGGTGCTGCGCGGTAAAAAGCCGTGGAGACGCCCGCGCGCCAGTCGATGACGACGGGGTCGCCGTGGGAGTCGGCGACGTGGCGTCGCCCGATGTACCAGCGCTCCGGTGTCGGCGCGTCCCTACGTTGCTGGTCGATCCGGCCGAAGAACAGGTTGGCGCGCGGGTCGTCGATCAGGGACTGCGCGCGGCGGTACAACGTGGCGGCGAGATTCTCGCTAGAGACCCGGTCCCCGCCATAAGCCTTCAGCGACAGCGTTTGCTCGCGCATGCGGGCGAGCTCAGTGCGCGCACCCATGAGGTAATCACGCTCACGCTCCAGCTCCGGTGAAACGGACATGACGACACAACGCCTTCCGGGGGTGCATGGGTTTGGCCATGCAGCCTAGCCCGAGCAAGGCGTGTGCCTGTAGCGGGTCTGGCTCCAGGCTGCGGCGCCAGTGGGTCGTCGCCGCCTGCTGACGAGGGTGACTGACCTGTTCAAGCGAGCTCATACTGCGGCTCACACCCTTCTGACTGCCGCCACGCCCGTCTTACTTGTCCTGAAGCTCGTGACCAGGTTCGCCTATGACATCCAAACGCAAGCCGCAAGGAGGCCAGAGCCATGATCGAACCCGTCCCTGCCCTAGAGATTCCTGTACGAATGGTGAGGGAGTTCAGAGGAAAAACTCTCCGGTGCCACAGGTCGCTCACAGGGAAGTGGACGACAGTCGGGACAGCGGTCGACCACGACGGTCGGCGTGGAGGAGGTCACGATGGGTACCGTCCTGGAATTGAGCGGCCCGAAGTTTCCGGTTCGGCCCCCCGGCTCGACTGGCAACGTCCCGGAGCGCGCCGGATCCGCCGCAGCGGTATCCGAGACAGCGTGGCTCACTGCCACGATCCGGCCCGCTGGAACCTTCGGGCGCAACGACACCAGCCGGCTGCGGGCGCTACTCGACGCGCTCTCGGCCTGCGCGTCGATCGTCGTGCTCGACCTACAGGTCGCCCGGCTACGCAGCCCCAGCGCCGGCGAGGTCATCGAAGATGCAGCGTGGGACATCGAGGCTCGCGGGGGCTGCCTCCTGTGCATCAACGTCGACTCCGAGTCCCGCACCTGCCTGTCGGCGGCCGGAGACCACGCCGTGCTGATGGACGACCCATCCCAGTTCCTGGCCCCTGGGGTAACCTCCGGGCTGCGGTCAGGAGGTTACCTACCTTGGTCTGGTGAGCAGAGCACCCCAGACCGAACTCAATGCCTCGGACATGGCCTGAGTCGACGCTAACGCGGTCGCGGTCGGACGTCACAGCCATGACGCTGGTCGCCGTGGCCACAGGTTCCCCGCGATCGCCGGCCCGCGGGATGCGCTCGATCCCCCCGCCAGGACCTCATCACTTTCCCTTGCCATCGGCCTGCGGTACGGCTGGATCGACCGGCCGGCTACGCCACCGTGGTGGCCCATGATCGAAAAAGGGATGGGCAGGGCTCAGATCGGCGGTGAGGGGTCGTATTGGATCCCTCGGCGCACCTCGCGGGCTCGACCGACACCGGCGAGGCGGGAAACCAGGTGAAGCGCCATGTCGATTCCCGCGGAGATGCCGGCCGACGTGACCAGATCTCCATCGTCGACGAACCGCTGGTCGGTGCGGACCTCGATAGTTGGGTCAAGTTCGGCGAGCTTCTCCAGCGAGTCCCAGTGCGTCGTGGCGGGCCGGTGCGCGAGCAAGCCGGCGGCCGCGTATACCAGTGAGCCGGTACAGACGCTCGTCATCAGGGGCACGTCGCGACGCTGCTGACGGACCCAGTTCAGCTGCGATTCGTCCTCCAGTTGGGCGCGAGTACCTGTGCCGCCGGGATAGACCAGCACCTCAAGTGGGGGCGCGTCGGCGTAGGAGTGGTGGGCTTGCACCGTCAAGCCTTTGGAGCACTGCACGAGACCACCGGCCTTGGACAGGCACAACACGGCAAAGCCGTCCTCCGGGTGATTTCGCGTCCAATACGACAAAACCTCCCATGGCCCAACGGCATCGAGCTCTTCGACGTCGCTGAACAGCAGGATTCCGATGTGCTTGACCTCCGGCGTTGTCATCGGTGATCTGGGGTGGAAACTCTGTCCTTCAGGGCAGGGAGGAAACCCTGTCCTTGCGGGCAGGGAGGAATCCTTGCCTAGTCTGGTCGTTTCTGGTCTGCGATGTAGTCCTGGACGATGTGCAGTGGCGGGCCGCCGCATGATTCGGCGAGGTATGACGGGGACCAGAACCTGCCGCGGGTCGCAGCCTTGTTGATTCTGCCGGCGAAGTCCTGGCGCATCCGCCTGGATGAGACGCCT
>CABDZK010000264.1_pt1 | contig 12273 bp, 11 predicted proteins | sample 3132141 | NCBI WGS metagenome assembly CABDZK01 (sample SAMEA5534340, study PRJEB31848) | metagenome | biome: tundra; feature: field; material: soil | place: USA | collected 2013-05 | depth 0.45 m | reverse complement strand
CCCGCGACGAGACCACCGCGGAGACCGGCACGATGCCGCCGCCCAGTGCCTTGCCCAGGATGTACATGTCCGGCACCACGTTCTCCAGCTCGCACGCGAAGGTGGTCCCGGTGCGGCCGAGCCCTGACTGGATCTCATCGGCGATGAACAGCACGCTCTGCTCGGTGCACATGGCGCGCACCGCCGGAAGGTAGCCCGCCGGCGGCACGATCACGCCGGCCTCCCCCTGCACCGGCTCGATCAGCACCGCGACAGTGTTGGGGGTGATGGCTGCTCGCAGTGCCTCGGTATCGCCATACGGCACAACGGTGAAACCAGGAGTGAACGGCCCGAAGCCTGCTCGCGCGACTTCGTCGGTGGAAAAACTGACGATAGTGGTGGTGCGGCCGTGGAAGTTGCCGTCAGCCACGATGATGTTCGCCTGACCGTCCGGGACGCCCTTGACGTCGTACCCCCACTTGCGGGCGACCTTGATCGCCGTCTCGACGGCCTCTGCGCCGGTATTCATCGGCAGCACCACTTCCATACCGGCCAGTGCGGCCAGCTCGCGGCAGAACGGGCCGAGCTGGTCATTGTGGAAAGCCCGGCTGGTCAGCGTCACCCGCGTCATCTGAGCCTGAGCTGCCGCGATCAGGTCCGGATGGCCGTGACCGAAGTTCAGCGCCGAATAGCCGGCCAGTGCGTCCAGATAGCGTCGACCCTCCACATCCGTTACCCAGGCACCGTGGGCTTCGGCGATCACCACGGGAAGCGGGTGGTAATTGTGTGCCACGACCTCCTCGGCCAGCGCGATGTGCTCTTCCGTCGAGGGAACATCGCTCGGATCGACGGGTGGGAGGTCAGTTGCAGTCACTGAGGGGTCCTTTCAGGAAATAGGTCGGCGGATCGGCTGCTCAACAGGATATACGCCGGTATAGCACCGAACCGGATACGGGTCTGTGTGTCACGAGGAACGTTCAACGGGCCCGAGCCAGGGAGAGGGCGAAACGTCCCTCGGGATCTGTCCACCAAGAGTCCATGTCGAATCCGGCCTTGGCAAGTTCGCCCTCGACACCTTCTCGGCGGAACTTGGCCGAGATCTCCGTCCGGATCTCTTCCCCGGCCTGCAGCTCGATGTCGAGGTCGAGGTGCGAAAGGGTCACCTTGGCGTCATCGGTGGCACGCAGTCTCATCTCGATCCACTCGTTCTGGGCGTCCCAGATGGCGACGTGCTGGTAGTTCTCGAGGTCGAAGTCTGCGTCAAGCTCCCGGTTGAGGACAGCAAGGACGTTGCGGTTGAATTCCGCGGTTACGCCAGCAGCGTCGTCATAGGCCGGGACCAGGACGCCAGCGTCCTTCACCAGGTCGGTTCCGAGCAGTAGCCATTCGCCGGGGAGAAGGGTGTCACGCAGGTCGCCCAGGAAGTGTGCCCTCTCTTCGGGAAGGAAGTTGCCGATCGTGCCACCCAGGAAGACGATCATGCGTGGGGTCTGGCCGGGGATGCGGTCCAGATGCTGGGTGAAGTCTGCGACGACTCCATGGATCGCCAGTGTTGGATAGTCGCCATGTATTGCGGCGACAGCATCACGCAGCGCGCTCTCGGAGACGTCCAGGGGCACGTACTGGCGCAGTGTGCCTGCGCCGGCCAGCGCGTCAAGCAGGAGGCGGGTCTTCTCGGAGGAGCCGGACCCTAGCTCCACCAGGGTGTGTGCGCCGCTGCGCCGGGCGATGTCCCCAGCGTGGGCGGCCAGGATCGAGCTCTCGGCTCGGGTCGGGTAGTACTCCGGGAGCCGGGTGATCTCTTCGAACAGGTCGCTGCCACGTGAGTCATAGAACCATTTCGGCTGGAGCCACTTGGGACTGCTGGTCAGTCCCAGGCGTGCGTCCCGGTGCAGCGAGCGCTCGGCATCATCGGGGATCAGGTGGACGTCGATTACCGGTTCGGTCATGCCATCCTCGGTTCAGTGGTGGATCAAACGGGGTGGATCAAACAGCGGCGGATGGAACCTCGCTTGGATCGAACAGCGCCCGGACCGAACAGCGCGTGACCGTCGCCTCCAGCAGGGCGAGGTCGGGGACGGCCTGCCATCGCTGGTCGTCGGGGTCCAGTGCCTCGGAGCTGACGATGACGCTGCCGGCACCCTGCAGGACCCACAAGGAATGGCTGACGGTGGTGGCTGTGATGTGTTGACCGTCGTGCAGGAGCAGGTTCAGTCGGGAGCCGGGCGCCAGGGCAAGCACATCTGCGACGACGCCGGCCAACGCCGTGGCGCCCGAGTCTCCGTTTCTTAGGCGCTCTCCAACCAGGGCCCAGAGGAAGGCGGAGTCTGTCGGGGCATCCATCGTCATCAGAACTGCCGGTGACAGTGAGTTGGCCAGCGGGGCGACGGAGTCCGGCCATCCGTGGATGACGCCGTTGTGGCTGAACATTGCAGACCCCTGCACGAAGGGTGCGCAGGCGGACTCTGTCACCGGCATGCCAACCGTGGCGCTGCGCACCGCAGCTAGAATCGCCCCTGAGGTGACCGACGCCGCCAGGTCGGGCAGCGAGGCATCCGACCACATCGGGATGTCCCGCCGATAGCGACGGGCGACTGCCCCGTCGCCCGGGTCGCCGACGAGCCAGCCGATGCCGAAGCCATCCGCGTTGACGGTGCCCCCGCCGCGCATATCGCTGGGCGCCCATGACTGGTCCAGAAGCGAATGTCGTTGGTGCAGCACGCATTCTGCCAAGGTCACTGAGGGGCCGAGGTAGGCCATGTGACGACACATGCCTCAGTCGACCTCCCCGGGCGCGGGGTCGCGAGCGCAGCGGAATCCGGCAAAGATCTGTCGCCGGATCGGGTAGTCCCAGTTACGGAACGTGCCTCGCACGGCCACCGGGTCAGAACCGAAAGAGCCACCCCGCAGCACCTTGTAGTCCGCACCGAAGAAGACCAGGGAGTACTCCGGATACGGGAAGGCAGCGAAGCCCGGGTAGCCACCGAAGTCGCTGCAGGTCCACTCCCAGACGTCGCCGATGAGCTGGTGAACGCCAAGTGGTGAGGCGCCACGGGGGTAGGCGCCGGCGCTGGCCGGGCGCAGGTGGCGTTGGCCGAGGTTTGCGTGCTGCGGTCCCGGGTCCTGCTCGCCCCACGGGTATCGCCGGGACCGCCCGGTGGCCGGGTCCCAGCGCGCGGCCTTCTCCCATTCGGCCTCGGTGGGCAGTCGCCTGCCCGCCCACCTCGCGTACGCCTGCGCCTCGTGGAAGGACACGTGCATGACCGGTTCGGATGACGGCACCTGCTCGCGTATGCCGAACCGCAGCCGCCACCAGGTGTCCCCCTCGCGCTGCCAGAACCTGGGGGCGCTCAGTCCGGCTTCCTGGCGATGGGCCCAGCCCGCAGCGCTCCACCACGTGGGCTGGTCGTAGCCACCGGCGTCGATAAATGCCCGGTAGGCGCCATTGGTGACCGCGGCGGTGTCGATGAAGAAGGGGGCGACCTCAACCAGGTGGGCCGGGCGCTCGTTGTCCAGGGCCCACGGCTCGGTGGAGGTGCCCATCATGAACGGTCCGCCTGGCACCAGAACCTCATCGGCGGGAAGAGGTGTGCCCGGTGGTGGCTGGGGCGCGTCCAGTACCGCACCGCCGGCTCTCAGCTGGTGGGTGGCCAACATCGTCTCGTCGTGCTGTTGCTCATGCTGTGCCACCATCGCGAACGCGAAGGCCTGATCGAGCAGCGGCCGGCCCTCCAACGGGCTGTGCGCCAGGACGTCCAGCACCTTGTCTCGGACCTCGCGTACGTAGCTGCGGGCGCTCGCCGGACCGAGCAGCGGCAGGCCGGGCCGGTCGGCGCGAGCATGCTTGAAGGCGTCATACAGCTGGTCGATGTCCTGGCGTACCGGGGCGCGGCCGCCGACATCGCGGACCAGCCACAACTCCTCCTGGTTGCCGACGTGGGCGAGGTCCCAGACCAGGGGCGACATCAGCGGCGAGTGCTGACGTACCAGGTCGTCGTCGTCGACGGCGTCTGTCAGCAGCTGGCTACGGTCCCGGGCCCGGGTGAGTACCTGCGCGACGCGGGAACGCCATTGCTCGGCTGAGACTGAGCTGCCGGGAGCCGGCGGGGTCGAAGTCATGCCGAACGCCTCCAGCTTGTCGGGATGGTCGCCAGGGTTAGCGCGAGGTCGGCGAGCACCTGCCTGTGTTGTGTGTCGGTGAGGTCGAGGTGGTCCAGGCAGTCGGCCCCCAGCTGGACGATCTTGCGTGCGGCCGCAGCCAGAACAGGGTCGGTCAGGGCGTCGCGGGCGGCCTCGAACCATCGACGCCGTGAGGCCTCAGTGACGTCCAGAACCTGGTCGATGGTGGATGGGCGAGCCATCAAGGCAGCAAGCAGGGCAAAGGGCGTGATCCACCTGGAGCCGGGCTGGGCGTCGAGGTAGCGGATCTCGAGGTAGCCCTTGGGGCGGACCGGCGGGAAGAGGGTGCTCAGGTGGTAGTCGAGGTCATCGAACGTGGGCGGGCGACCGACGCGTGCCGGCTCGGCGATCCAGGCGGCGAATGTCAGTCCTGGCGGCGCGGCCCACGAATGACCGTCGCCGCGGACGCAGATCACCGGGGCTTCCATGGCCATCCGCGCCCACTGGCTGGCCGGGTCATCGCTGGGCTCGGGAGCAAGGGTGAACGGCGGGCAGGTACCAAGGGTCGCCCTCAGTCGTGACGAGGCCCAGCCGGTGCGACGCCCGTTCAGGTTGGGTGAGTTGGCGAACAGCGCCACGAGTGCGGGGCCGAGGGAGTAGGCGGCTTGCCACCGCGCCGCGCACTGGTCGGCTTCACCGGCGTCCAGGCAGACCTGCACCGATGCGGTGCTGCACATCATTGCCGAGCCGTGCGGGCCGATGAGGTCAAAAGCCGCCTGCATGGCTTCGTACCTCGGGACCTGCAACAGGCGGTTCGGCGCACGATGCGGGTCGGTGCCGTGCTGGCCGAGTACCAGGCCGCAGCTGTCAAGCAGATCCGCAAGGCTGGCCGCGTCGGCGGTGGCAACAGAGATGAGGTCGGCGGCAGATCTGGTTGGTGGCGTCGAGATCTCGACCTGGCCACCGGGTTCGACGGTGATCAGAGATCCGGCGGGGAGCTGGAGCTGAGTCTGGCGGGGGTTGATGGTCTGCGGTGCGTGCGGTCCAAGGGCAAGGCTCAGCAGGTTTGCGTCCAGGGGTCGGCGGGGATCGCTGCCATGGTGGACGGTCCATTCGAGCTCGACGCCGTGCAACAGCGGGGGTCCGTGTTTGAAACAGACTATGGCCACGTAGCCCTCGGCCTCATCGCGGTCTCGTAGCGCCGCTGAAGGCTGGTCCGGCAGCGGTGAAGCGGTCATCTCGGCTGGAGTACCCATGACGCGAAATTGTTACCGGCCAGACGGATATCGGCAACCCCTTTGTGGATGAAATCTGGGTGTCGGTGCAGTCCTGCCCATGGATGAATCCGGGAGGTTTCTGGCTCAGAGCGCACCTACCCAAGAAGACAAGGAGACGAACAGATCTCTTACGTCGCCGACATCAGCGCGGTTGAAACCATGCGCGTCGTTGGACGTTTCGATGTTGCAAGGTTTTGGCTTGGTCTTCGCCAATCACCGAACTTGGACTAACAGACACCCTGACCCCCACGGCTGAAGCCAGGGATTTCTCGGGTGCATCTCGATGAGGGGCTCGCCGGCTCGTTGGGGCGCTATCGTCCGGCAAGGTCGGAGCGTACTGCGCCCAGTCTCTGGTAGGACGCCAGGACTTCGCGCTGGTCGTCGGCGAGGTGGCGCACCAGGACATGGCTGAATCCGAGGTCGCCCAGGTCGGCGAAGGCCTGGCTGATCTGGGCGACTCCCCCGAGTACGAGCGACTCAGGGGGCAGCCCCCGGTAGCCGAGGGTCAGGATCGGGTCAGCGACCCGCCTGGCGTCGGCGGCATCTGCGCCGACGTGGACATCGCGCCTGATGGCGGTCACCCCCACCGGTCGGCCATGCGCGGCGCAGCTCGAGCGGTACTGCTCGATCTGCTGGGCCGCTTGCGCCGGGGTGAGGCCCGGTGCGGCGATCCAGCCGTCACCGAGTCTGGCCGCCCTGTCGATGGCTGCCGGTGCGGAGCCGCCGATCCACACGTCGACCGGCTCGGGCGGGCGCGGGCCGCTGCGCGCGGACCTTAGTGGCAATGGCTCGTCGGTGGTGACCGTCTCGCCGGCGAGCAGGCGCCGCAGCACCGCCAAGGTCGACTCGAACCGTGCGACACGTCCGCGCAGCGGGACCCCCATGCCGCCGAACTGGTCGTCGCCACCACCTAGGGCGCACTGCAGGATGAACCGTCCCTGGGTGAGAGAGGCGAGCGTGCCCACCTGTTCGGCCAGCGTCACCGGGTGCCACAACGGCAGCAGGAACAGCGCCCCGGCCGGCCGGTCTCCCCACTCTGCGAGCAGCCGGCCCAGCATCGGCGCGTTCTGGTAGTAGGTGCCCCCGGTCGCGTGGTGCTCGCCGAGGAAGAGGGACTCCAGCCCCGCGTCCCGTGCAGCCCTGACCCGCTCAACCATCCATCGTGCGCCGGTGCGCACGTCGGCCACCCCGTAACCACTGCGCTCAGATACCCCGATGTGCATGGAGCCAGTATCTCGGGTCTCTTCCCGAATGGGCCGATGACTTGCCAGCCGCCGCGCAGTACCGTCTATCTCATGACGGACCTGGACCTGGCCGCGATCGATGCTGAGCGGAAACGGATCCGCGCCAGGTACCTTCGCTGCACCACCGATCGTCCCGGCTCGTCGGCGCGAGGTATCCACCACGTCGCGCTGCTCAGCTCGAATGTCGAGGCGACCGTTCGCTTCTATCAGGAAGTGCTCGAGTTCCCGCTGACCGAGATCTTCGAAAATCGCGACTACAAGGGGTCGAACCACTTCTTCTTCGACATCGGCAACGGCAACCTGCTGGCCTTCTTCGACCTGCCGGGCCTGGATCTCGGACCGTATGCCGAGGTTCTCGGCGGCTTGCACCACCTGGCCATCTCGGTCGAGCCCGAGCGGTGGTCATGGCTGCGCAAGAACCTCGATCGTGCGCGGGTGGACTACCAGATGGAGAGCGGTACCTCGCTCTACTTCCGTGACCCCGACGGCGCTCGCCTTGAGCTCATCGCTGATCCGCTCGGGCAGATGTACGGCGTCACCGTGCTCTGAGCAGGGTCGTGCAACGTGGTTGCAACCTTCGCCGGTCTACCGTCTGCGGATTAGGACAAAGATGTCCTTCCTGCTGAAGGAGTTCATGCATGACTGTTTATGCACAACCCGGTCAAGTCGGCGCCAAGGTCGAGTTCAAAGCTCGCTACGAGAACTGGATCGGCGGGAAATGGGTTCCCCCGACCAAGGGCAAGTACTTCGCGAACCTCACCCCCATCACCGGCAAGCAGTTCACCGAGGCAGCCAGCGGCACCGAAGAGGACATTGAGCTTGCCCTGGACGCAGCCCACCAAGCCGCCCCGGCCTGGGGCAAGACCTCTCCAGCGGATCGAGCCGTGGTCCTGAACAAGATCGCGGACCGGATGATGGAGAACCTGGAGCTGCTCGCCGTTGCCGAGACCTGGGACAACGGCAAGGCCATCCGGGAGACCCTGAACGCGGACATCCCGCTGGCCGCCGACCACTTCCGTTACTTCGCCGGCGCCATCCGTGCCCAGGAAGGCGGGGTGTCCCAGATCGACGATGACACCACGGCATACCACTTCCATGAGCCGCTCGGTGTCGTGGGCCAGATCATCCCGTGGAACTTCCCCATCCTGATGGCAGTCTGGAAGGTGGCCCCCGCGCTGGCTGCCGGTAACTGCATTGTCCTGAAGCCGGCTTCAGTCACGCCAGCCTCCATCATGGTGCTGGTCGAGCTCATCGGGGACCTGCTCCCGGCTGGTGTGCTGAACGTCGTCACCGGCTCGGGCGGCGTGGCCGGCAAGGCACTGGCATCTTCCACGCGAATCCGCAAGATCGCCTTCACCGGCGAGACCACGACCGGCATCAAGATCAGCCAGTATGCGAGCCCCAACCTCATTCCGGTCACCCTGGAGCTCGGCGGCAAGAGCCCCAACATCTTCTTCGCGGATGTCGCGGAGAAGAACGACAGCTTCTACGACAAGGCTCTGGAAGGGTTCACGCTCTACGCCTTCAACTCTGGCGAGGTCTGCACCTGCCCGTCGCGGGCCCTGGTCCAGGATTCTTTCTATGACTCCTTCATGACCGATGCGGTGGCCCGCACAGAGAAGATCATCATGGGCAACCCGCTGGACACGAACACCCAGATGGGTGCCCAGGTCAGCGAAGCCCAGATGAACACGATCCTCGGCTACATCGAGATCGGTAAGAAGGAGGGGGCCAAGGTCCTCGCCGGCGGTGCCCGGGTGGAGCTCGACGGCGATCTGGCCGGTGGCTTCTACATCAAGCCCACCCTTTTGGAGGGCACCAACGACATGCGCGTCTTCCAGGAAGAGATCTTCGGCCCGGTGCTCGCGGTGGCCCGCTTCACGGACTACGACGACGCGATCTCCATCGCCAACGACACGCCCTATGGTCTGGGCGCCGGCGTCTGGTCCCGCAACGGCAACGTCGCCTATCGCGCAGGCCGCGACATCCAGGCCGGCCGCGTCTGGGTGAACAACTACCACGCCTACCCGGCACACTCCGCCTTCGGCGGCTACAAGTCCTCAGGGATGGGCCGCGAGACCCACCTGATGGTGATGAGCGCCTACCAGCAGACCAAGAACCTGCTGGTCAGCTATTCCGAGAACGCACTCGGCTTCTTCTAAGACCTGCTTAGACTTTTGGCTGGAGCCGTTCGGGGCCGCAGACCGGTTTTGCGGCGCCCGACGACTCCCCTACAGCCATAGGCCGACCCGGCCACAGACCTGCAGTTCATTCGGAAACAAGCAGAAGGACAGCCACATGACAACCATGAAAGCAGCTGTAGTCCACTCGTTCGGCAAAGACCTCACCATTGACAACGTTCCCGTTCCGTCGCCCGGCCCCGGACAGGCACTGGTGAAGCTCATCACCAGCGGCGTCTGCCATACGGACCTGCACGCCGTCGAGGGCGACTGGCCGGTCAAGCCGAACCCGCCGTTCATCCCGGGTCACGAAGGCGTCGGCAAGGTCATCGCCCTGGGCGAAGGCGTCACCAACCTCAGTGTCGGCCAGCTCGTAGGCAACGCCTGGCTCTTCTCCGCCTGCGGCGACTGCCAGTACTGCAACACCGGCTGGGAGACCCTTTGCGAGAAGCAGGAGAACGCCGGCTACAGCGTCGACGGCTCCTTCGGCGAGTACATGCTCGTCGATGCCAAGTTCGCGGCAGTCATTCCTGACGGCGCGGACCTGGTCGAGGTCGCCCCGGTCCTGTGTGCGGGCGTCACCGTCTACAAGGGACTGAAGATGACCGAGGCCAAGCCAGGCCAGTGGGTTGTCATCTCCGGTATCGGTGGCCTCGGCCACATCGCGGTTCAGTACGCCAAGGCCATGGGCCTGCGGGTGGCCGCAGTCGACATTGCCGATGACAAGCTGGCACTGGCCAAGAAGCACGGCGCGGAGCTCGTGGTCAATGCGCTTCACGAGGATCCGATCGAGGTTGTCCAGAGGGTAACCGGCGGCGCACACGGCGTGCTCGTCACCGCCGTTCACCCCTCGGCGTTCGGCCAGGCAATCCACATGTCACGCCGGGGCGGCACCATCGTCTTCAACGGCCTGCCCGCGGGCGACTTCCCGGCATCGATCTTCGAGATCGTCCTGAAGGGACTCACCGTGCGCGGTTCCATCGTCGGCACCCGCCAGGACCTGGCGGAGGCCCTCGAGTTCTATGCCCGCGGCCAGATCCACCCCACCGTGGCCACTCGGGACCTCACCGAGATCAATGCCGTCTTCGACGAGATGAAGCACGGCAAGATCGACGGCCGGGTCGTCATCAAGTATTGATCAGTTCAGCCTGACCAACGTCCCGATCCGGCCCGTTTGTCGTCAGATCGGGGCGATTGGGGTTCTACTTGAGGGCATGGTCCCTAAGAGCGTGCGCGCCCAGGTGGCCGAGTCGTGGTTTCGCTCGGCCGCCGCGGGCGTGCATGCTGACACGGTCGATGCCCCGATCACCCTCCCCGGTGACGCCCTGCGTGACTACCGGGAGGCCCACCCGCTGGCGCAGGTGTTCCCGCTGCTCGATGACGTTCTCGGGCAGGCTGCCCGTGACTGCGACTCGATCATGGCGGTCTCCGATGCCGCGGGGCAGCTGCTCTGGGTCTGTGGCTCACCCAGCCTGCTGCGCCACGCCGAGTCGATCGGTTTCGTCGAGGGCAGCAACTGGGACGAGCGGCTGGCCGGCACCAATGCGCCCGGCATGGCGTTGGCTCTCGATGAGTCCGTGCGAGTCATCGGTGCCGAGCACTTCCGGCGCTCGGTGCAGCGTTGGAGCTGTGCGGCCACCCCGATCCATGACCCCACCACGTCGTCGTTGCTCGGGGTTCTGGACATCACCGGTGGTGATGATGTCGCTTTGCCACAGACGATGGCGATGGTGCGCGCGGCGGCCCGCATGGCCGAGGCCGAGCTCGCGCGGGAGCTGCGTTCTCATGGCGCCAGAGAGCAAGGCCATCGCGGTGGAACGTTCGTGATCCTGGAGTCCCTGGGGCGGGCAGACTCCCTGCTCACGATCGTCGACGGCCTCGGCAAGCGGAAGTCGATCCGCCTCAGCCCTCGTCACAGTGAGATTCTCCTGCTCCTTGCCTCGGCAGCGCGCGGTCTTTCGGGGGACGAGCTGGCCGTCCTGCTCTACGAGGAGGACAGCAGCGTCTCCACGTTGCGCGCCGAGCTCAACCGGCTGCGCAACCTCCTCGGGGAGGAGCTGCTCGCCTCACGGCCATACCGCCTGGTGGCTGAGCTGACCGCCGACTGGCTCGCCGTCGAGGCCCATCTCGCGGTGGGCAACGTGGCGGCCGCGATGCGGACCTATCGCGGACCCTTGCTGCCGAGTTCGACCGCGCCGGGCGTGGTGCGGCTTCGCGAGAACATCGAAGCGTCACTGCGTCAGGCGGTGCTGGGCAGCCGCGAGCCGGACCTTATGTCCACCTGGACCCGCTCGGCGTGGGGTGTGGACGACTACGGCATGTGGCAGGCCCAGCTCAAGACCCTCTCCCTGACCTCTCCGCTGCGGCCGCTGGCGGCCGGACAGCTCGCCCGGCTTGACCGTGAGCAGGGCCATCTGGGCCATCTGGGCAAAGGTAAAGGTGTAGTGGTCCAGGCTGAGATCACCTCCGGTGGCCGGCGCCAGCGCTAGCGCTATCAGCGGGCCAAGGTCGAGTGTGCCCGTCGCTCCCCCTGCACCGGCGTCAGCCACACGCCCAGGGCGGGGAACACAGCCACCGCTGCGAAGGCCCATGCGAAGCCGAACCACCCTGCGAGCGCGCCCACCAGTGGAGCCGTGGCAAAAGCCGCGACGTTCTGCAGGGTGTTCTGCACCCCCAGTGCCCGGCCGGACCACGCACGTCCGGCGAGCTCAGCCGTGGCCGTGAAGCCCAGCCCGTTGTCCGCGACCGAGACGATGGAGGCCACGGCCAGCGCGAGCACCACCAGCCAGACCCCGGTCGCGGCCGCCGCGGCGACAAGCAGCATGCAAGCACACGCCGCGAGGGCCATTATGCGCATCGGCGCGAGCCGACTACCGACGACATCCGACGGGCGCAGAAATGCGTAGACGACCAGCCAGGCCGCCGACGATCAGCCAGATCACCAGTGAGGCCCCAAAGAGCTGCGGCATCCCGGGACGGGCGTTTACCCAGCCCCATTCGCTGGAGCGAAGGACTCCGAAGACCACCATGCTCAAGCCCACCACCGACAGCCCCGACCCGAGCAGGTCGAGCTTGATCTTCACCGGTGGGACGTCGTTGATCCGGCGCAAGAAAGCCAGGATGACAAGCACCAGGAGTTACTCGCCGGCGAACACGTACCGCCACGACGCGAAGGTCGTGACGGCTCCGCCGATCAGCGGGCCGGCAGCGACAGCCATCGCACCCGCCGCGGCCAGCACCCCGTAGGCGCTGGACCTGCGGCCGGGTTCAAAGTTCGTCGCGACCAATGCCACGATCGCCGGCATGATGAGCGCCGCGCCAAGACCCTCCAGCAGCGACCACCCCAGCAGCAACATGGGAAGCCCCGGCGCCAGAGAAGTGACCAGCGAGCCGGTGCCGTAGATGATCAGCCCCAGGGCAAAGGCCCCACCATCAAGGTGCAGACCGTGATCGCCGTCTGAATACCCGTGATGG
>CABDZK010000263.1_pt1 | contig 12294 bp, 11 predicted proteins | sample 3132141 | NCBI WGS metagenome assembly CABDZK01 (sample SAMEA5534340, study PRJEB31848) | metagenome | biome: tundra; feature: field; material: soil | place: USA | collected 2013-05 | depth 0.45 m | reverse complement strand
ATCAATAATGTGGCCGTAGTCCACACGCTGTTCGGTCAGTCCCTAAGCTCCACGCCCGCAGAACTTTCGGTCTCCAGCCCTGCCCAGTCGGACTTCTCCGGACCAACCAGCTGACCGGCCGGGCAGTGGGCCCGAAAGTCGCACCACATGCACATCGGGCCGACTCGCGGCTCGAAGCGCGGCGACTCAACCCCCAGCTCGGCGTAGTCGGCGTCGGCCTTGCGCAGGTCCAGGGCGATCGACTCAGCCTCGGCCACCTTGCGCTGCAGGGACTGGGAAGTATGCACGTGCGACAGCACGCTTCCCGTGGACAGTTCATGAAGCTCGACCCGTTCGCAGCGGCGACCGAACATGGCGGCCACCGCGACCGCGTATAACGCCAGGGGCAATGAGGTTCGTGCGTCGTCGTCGCTCAGCCGCGCCCGCCCGGTCTTGTAGTCGACCACCACCAGCTCACCGTCGCGGTCATCGAGCCGGTCGAGGCGCCCGGTCACGGCCAGCGCGGCGGTGTGCAGCGACACGGTGCGTTCAACACCCAGCGGCTGTCTTTGGCGGTCGATGCCCCGCAGGTACTCCGTCACTCGATTCGTCGTGCGAACACGCCATTGGGCGGACTGCTCCGAATCGCGGAAGCCGACGTCGATCCAGGACTGACGCACCAGCCGCTCCACCGCCGCCGGCGTGCGCTCGACCGGTGTCAGGTCCCAGAAGTCCCGCAGAGCGTTGTGTGTGGCCACCCCGACGGACATGTGCGCCCGTGGTGGCCGGCTGGCTGGCCTGGGCCGCTGGAGGTACTGCATGCGGTAGCGGCGAGGACAGTCGAGCCAGGCCAGCAGCTTGCTGGGGCTGGCGGAGTAGAGAGGTTGCGCCATACCGCTGAACCTCTGCTGTTCCGGCGCGTCGCTCACGCTGGCAGATTAGCTGCCGGTGGTCACAAAAGCCCGCACGCTGTTGGCGACCATCTGCACGGCGATGGCCGACAGCAGCAGGCCAGCGATCCGGGTGACCAGCATCGTGCCGCTGTCTCGAAGCAGCTTGTGCACCTGCCCGGCAAACCGCAGGAACAGCCACACGATGAGCAGCGCGGCGACGAGCCCCACCGCCACGGCCAGGAAACCCCCGACGCCGTTGGCCGCCCGCACAGCCAGCATCGTTGCCACGATCGCACCCGGACCTGCGAGGATCGGGGTGCCCAGCGGCACCAACGCGACGTTGACCCCGGCATCGGAGTTGACCCCCGACTCCTGGCCGACCAGCAACTGCAGCGCCACCAGGAGCAGAAGCAGGCCGCCGGCGCCCTGCAGCGCGGCCAGACTGATGTGCAGATAGGTCAGGATCTGCTGGCCGAACACGGCGAATGCCGCGATCACCCCCAGGGCCACCAGCGAGGCGCGGCGCGGCGACCAACCGCTGTGCATGGGTCAGCGATGCCGTCAGTCCCAGGAAGATCGGCACTGCTCCGGGCGGGTTCATGATCACCAGCAGCGTCACGAACACGGACAGGAAGAGCTGCAGATCGAAGTAGGAGCTCACCCGCGCAGCACCTGCACCCCGGTGGCCAGGTCCTCGATCCGTTGCAGAACCTCGGGATCGGTGGTGTTCTCGCCGAGCAGGTTGGGCTTGCCGTCACCGTGGTAGTCCGAGGAGCCGGTGACGAACAGGTCCAGGGATGCAGCCAGACCCAGCCCGTGACGCACCTGGTCGCCGCGATGGTCCCGATGATGCACCTCCAGGCCGGTCATCCCGGCAGCAGCCATGGCCTCGATGACCGCGTCATCCACGACGCGCCCGCGCACGCTGGCGAACGGATGAGCCATCACCGCAACGCCGCCGGCCTCCCGCACGAGACGCACGGCCTGCACCGGATCGGGCGCATAATGCGAGACGTAGTACGGGGATCGGTCATTCAGGTACTCGGCAAACGCCTCCCCACGCGAAGCGACGATCCCCTTTGCCACCATCGCATCTGCGACATGTGGGCGACCGATGGTGGCTCCCGGTTCGATCTGCTCGAGGATGTCTTCCCAGCGCAATGGCACATCCTCGGACAAGAGCTCCACGATGCGTTGCGCCCGAGTCTCGCGGCTCCGCCTCGAGCGGTCCAACACTTCGATCAATCCGGGCGCCGTGGGGTTCTGAAGGTAACCGAGCAGGTGGATGCTGATGCCCTCGTGCTGGCACGAGATCTCGATCCCGCGAACCAGTGCTATCCCGTGTTGGGCTGCGGCCGCAGCGGCCTCGTCCCAGCCTGAGGTCGTATCGTGATCGGTCAGCGCCAACGCATCCAGACCAGCCTGCACGGCGCAGCCCACGACCACGGCCGGTGACTGCGTGCCGTCACTGGCGGTGGAGTGAGTGTGCAGGTCGATGCGCATGGCCCAAGGTTAGGCCACCCCAACAGGTCTCAATCCTTGTCGGGTTCCACCAAGGTCGGACGGCCCGGCTGATCGCCACCGCGCGCCTGCAGGTAGCTGTTCTTAGGGACCATGACCTTGCGCCTGAAGATGCAGACCAGCGTGCCGTCCTGTTTGTAGCCCTTGGTCTCGACGTGGACCACGCCACGGTCGTTCTTGGAGCTGGACTCCCACTTGTCCAGAACGGTGGTCTGGCCATAGATGGTGTCCCCGTGGAAGGTCGGCGCCACGTGACGCAAAGACTCCACCTCGAGATTGGCGATGGCCTTGCCGGAGACGTCGGCGACGCTCATGCCCAGCAGCAGGGAGTAGATGTAGTTGCCGACCACGACGTTCTGCCCGAACTGGGTGCTCCCCTGGGCATAGTGCGAGTCCAGGTGCAGCGGATGGTGGTTCATCGTCAACAGGCAGAACAGGTGGTCGTCATACTCGGTGACCGTCTTTCCGGGCCAGTGCTTGTAGACCGCGCCGACTTCAAACTCTTCGTAACTGCGCCCAAATTGCATAACCGCCATGGTGCCTGAAGAACCCGGATTCGGCGAGGGCGCGCCACGTGCCCTTGCTCACGTCTGCTCGGGCCGCGGGCTCACCGCTCACTCGCGGGCGTCGCCCGCCGACCGTCGCAGAGCCCGTCGCTGGCCACGGTCGAGTCCGGTGCGCAACGGTCGGGCCAGGAACGTGCCCATGCTGACGCCGGCGGCCAGGCCCATCCCAACGCCGGCGGCGCCCAGCAATGTCGTCAGGCCGGTCGACAACCCCACACCCGGGGTGCTGCGGACGATCTCGAAAAGCCCTTGGTAGACCACCAGCCCGGGCAGCAACGGCACGATGCCCGCTGTGGTCAGCGCGAGCGCGGGGACCTGTAGGCGACTGGCGACCAGCTGGGCCAGGAAGCCGACGACGAGCGCGGCGAACGCGCTGGCGAACGCGGGCCCCAAACTGACGCGGATCGCACCCAGGTAGGCCAGCCAGCCCAGGCCCCCGGTGAGCGTTGAGTAGAAGCCGGCGCGCGGACCCGCGTAGGCCGAGACGGCGAACGCCCCCGACACGACCATCGCGGCGAGCACTTGCACCACGGTGTTGGTGGACAGCTGCGCGGCCGCGGTGAACTGCTCGGAGACCCCGCAGCGTTGGGCGATCGCCAGGATCGCACCAATGCCCACCACGATGCCGAGGGTCAGCACCAGGACCTCGAAGCCCCTGGCGCCTGCGGTGACGTAATAGCCGTCAATCGCATCCTGGGCGGCACCGACCACGGACAGCCCCGCCAGCAGCACCACGATGCCGGAGGCAACGACCAGAGAGGGCGAGATCCCCTGCAAACCGGGGACGCCAGCCGAAATCGCGGCAAGTAGGCCCACCGCCACCACGGTCGGGATCGCGCCACCGACAACCTGGGTGAAGAAGGCGGCAACCCCCCGGTGGGCCAGCCATCGCTGTGCCCGGTCAACCGCTGCCGTGGTCACGAAGCTCAGCGCCAGGATGATCCAGGTGCCGCCCAACAACGCCGCCACGGCAGCCGCGACAGTGGCCAGGGAACCGGTCACCACCCAACGCCGATAGGGATGCGGGGCCCTGATCACGGCGCGGAAGCGGATCCGGGCCTCGTCGATCTCCACTCTCTCGTCGGCGATGTCTCGCACCAGCGTCTGAAGGCGCTCGAGACGGGTCAGATCAGTGGAACGCACCTTGATGCCTCGCATCACGGTCATCGGATCGGCGTCCGTGCCTCGGTGGTAGGAGACCGAGATGGACGTGAAGGTCACATCGACATGGACGGAACGAAGTCCGTAGGCGTCAGTGAGCCGCAGAACCGTCGCAACCACGTCCGAGGCGGAAGCGCCGGTGGACAGCAAGGTCTCACCCACGCGCATGGCGAGGTCGATGACGGCCCGGGCCGTGCGTTGGTCAACCCCGTCTGCACCCAGCCACAGGGACAGCACGTCTGTGGGTGGGTCGCTGTCGCGCACAGCGTGCCCGGCTCGCTCACGCAGCGTCCTGCCAGCCACCCGTGAGGACCGCGACGGACGGGGGGTTGGGGTGGTCAGTGACACGTGACTACTGTGGCAGAGCGGTGGAGCAGCGGCCAATGGGCCGTGGCACGATGTCAGGGTGAGCGAAGAACAACACAAAGCAGGGCACCGCGGCCGCCCCACCAATGATGAGTTCCGCGGGTTCGTCGCCGCCGGCTGGGCTCCCCGATCCACCGACAGGCCCGAACAGGCACAGGTCGCGCCGTATGCCACGCTGCGCCGTGCGGCGGTCTCGGCCGCCTTCCCGGGTGAACGGCTCGTCATACCGGCCGGGGGCCTGAAGGTACGCAGCAACGACTGCGACTACATGTTCCGCCCGCACAGCGCCTTCGCCCACCTGAGCGGTTTAGGCAGCGATCGGGAGCCCGACGCGGTCCTGGTGCTCGAACCGCGACAGGACGGCTCACACGAGTCGATCCTCTACTTGCGTCCACTGGCCGGCCGAGACAGCGAGGAGTTCTTCGGCGACTCGCGCTACGGCGAGTTCTGGGTTGGCGCCCGCCCTGGCCTGGCCGACATCGAGGCCGAGCTGGCCCTGTCAGCCCACCACATCGACGAGCTCACCGAGAGCATGGGCAAGGACGTCGGCTCCACCGTGATCCGGATCGTGCGCGACGCGGACCGGGACCTGACGGCTGCGGTGGACGCCATCCGCGAAAGCGTCACCGAGAACGATTCCGGCGGAGGGTCGCGCACTGCGCGCGACGCCGACGACGAGCTTGCACACTTCCTGTCCACGATGCGGCTCGTCAAGGACGAGTGGGAGATCGCTCAGATGCGCGGCGCCGTCGCGGCAACGGCCAACGGCTTTGACGCGGTCATCGCGGACCTGCCGGTTGCCCTCGAGCGCGGCCGCGGAGAACGTTGGGTCGAGGGTGTCTTCGGTCTGCACGCCCGCCACCAGGGCAACGGCATCGGGTATGACTCGATCTGCGCCGCCGGGGACCACGCCAATACCCTGCACTGGATCAAGAACACCGGTGACATCACTGACGGCGACCTGTTGCTGCTCGACGCGGGCGTCGAGGTGGAGTCGCTCTTCACCGCCGACGTCACGCGCACGCTGCCGGCCAACGGCCGGTTCACCGACGCACAGCGAAAGGTCTACGACGCGGTCTACGCCGCGCAGGAGGCCGGGATCGCCGCAGTCAGGCCGGGCGCGAAGTTCTCCGACGTCCACGATGCCGCTATCGCGGTCATTGCCGAGCACCTGTACGACTGGGGCCTGCTGCCCGAGGGCATTGACGTCGAAGCGACTCTGGACAAGGAACACGGACATTTTCACCGGCGCTGGATGGTCCACGGCACCAGCCACCATCTGGGCCTGGACGTGCACGACTGCGCCCTGGCGCTCCGCGAGGAGTACATGGGCGCCGAGCTGAAGCCCGGGATGATCCTCACCGTCGAGCCCGGGCTCTACTTCAAGGCCGACGACCTCCTGGTGCCCGCGCAGCTACGAGGCATCGGGGTGCGCATCGAGGACGACGTCCTGGTCACCCAGGACGGCTGCGAGAACCTGTCCGCAGCCATGCCGCGCACGTCGAGCGACGTCGAGGCCTGGATCGCCCGCATCCAGAAGAGCTGAGTGCCCGGTGGCAATCCGGAGCACCCACCGACCAGCCACGTGAGGCACATCTTCGCTTGCCATTTCCCGGCTAGCCATTTCTCCGATGGGAACTGACCAAATGCCTCATACGACAAGAAACCCTTCGATAGCATGATCTCCGGAGGCGCAACGGCAAACCGGCCCGCGAAGCAACCAAGTTCTTGAGATGGCTCACATGTTGTTAGGACTCATAAAGTTCTAGGCGAGGCTTCAGAGCCGGGAGCGCGGTGCCACCGCCGTCAAGTACGGGCTGATGGTCGCTCTCATCGCCATGGTGATCATCGTCGCCGTCAAGCTCCTCAGGACCAACCTGAGCACCTTGTTCAACAAGGCTGCCACCAGCGTCTGATCTGCCCCACCAACGCCCCGAAGTCCTTAGGCGGTGAGGGGCTGCCCCCCGGGCATCTTGGCCAGCAAAGCGCGACCTTGCTCGGCGAGCCTGTGCTCCACGAGAACCTCATAGCGCGTCGCCACCACCTGACTCACCGAGGTGAAGTCCCGCCGACCCTTTGTCGCGGCATACCCCAGGAGTGCCCAGACGGTGCCGAAGGCGGCGCCGAACGCCACCGTGGCCAAGACGGCCCACGTGCTGCTGTTCTGGACGAACAAGGCAAAGATGAGTCCGACGAACAGTCCCATCCACATCCCCGACAGCGCACCGGCCCCGATAACGCGCCCACGCGTCAGGCGCCCGGTGACCCGCTCCACCTGCCTGAGATCGGTCCCGACGATCATGCAGTTCTCCACGGCGAACTGGTTGTCGGACAGGTAGTCGACCGCTTTCTGCGCGTCCTCGTACTTCTCGTAGGTCCCGAGCGACATCGGGTACTCCAAGATGAGGCCACCGATCGGAATCCGCGGTCGCCCTGGCATGTTCGGCTGGGAACTCATATAGACATTCTGACGCATTTCACTCCAGCGGCAACGTGGCGAGCACGACTCATTCCCGCAGGGCGTAGTCCTTCAGCAGCCGACGACCGATGATCATCCGCTGAATGTCGGCGGTGCCCTCACCGATGAGCAACATCGGCGCCTCGCGGTAGAGCCGCTCGATCTCGTACTCCTTGGAGTAGCCGTAGCCGCCGTGGATACGGAACGAGTCCTCGACCACCTGAGAGCAGTACTCGGAGGCCAGGTACTTCGCCATGCCGGCTTCGAGGTCGTTGCGCTCACCGGAGTCCTTCAGACGCGCCGCGCGGACCATCATCTGGTGACCGGCCTCGATCTTGGTGGCCATCTCCGCCAGACGGAACATCACCGCCTGATGTTCGGCGATCTTCTTGCCGAAGGTCTCACGCTGCTGGGCGTAGGCGATCCCGAGCTCGAACGCTCGCAGCGCTACCCCGCAGGCACGCGCGGCGACGTTGACCCGTCCCACCTCGACGCCATCCATCATCTGGTAGAACCCCTTGCCCGGCTCGCCACCCAGAATCTGATCCGTCGTGGTGGTGTAGCCGTCGAGAATGAGCTCGGTCGTGTCGACGCCCTTGTAACCCATCTTGTCGATCTTGCCGGGCACGCTTAGGCCGGGAGCGATCTCGCCGAAGCCGGGCTCCTTATCGACCAGGAAGGCCGTCATGTTCTTGTAGACCGAGTCTGCACCTGTGTCCGTCTTTACGAGCACCGCAACGAGATTCGAGGTTGCGCCGTTGGTCAGCCACATCTTCTGACCGTTGATCGTCCACTCGCCGTCACCACTGGGCACGGCCTTGGTCTTGATCGCCGCCACGTCAGAACCGCAGCCCGGCTCGGACATCGAGAAGGCTCCGCGAATCTCACCGGTGGCCATCTTGGGCAGGTACTTCTGCTTCTGCTGCGCCGTGCCATGCTGCAGCAGCAGGTAGGCCACGATGAAGTGCGTGTTGATGATGCCGCTGCAACTCATCCAGCCGCGCGCGATCTCCTCCACGCACAGCGCATAGGTCAGCAGAGACTCACCCAGGCCGCCGTACTCCTCGGGGATCATCAGGCCGAAGATCCCCATCTCCTTCATGCCTTCGACGATCTGGGTCGGGTACTCGTCCTTGTGCTCGAGTTCCATGGCGACCGGGATGATCTGCTCGTCGACGAACTGGCGCACCAGCTTCAACAGTTCGTTCTGCTCTTCGCTCAGGCCTTCGGTGTGCTGCAGTCGTGTCATCGCGGTATGCCGTCCTCATGTGTGGAATCCGGGAGCTAATAGCGAGTATGCCCGAGCCGCCTGGTGCCCGCACCGGCTGCTACCCAAGCCACCTGCGGCCAAGATCGACTGGACACAGATCGTTGACCTCATCGGCAACCCGCCAGGGGCCAAGATTGCGCACCGCGACACTGACGCCATGTGTGCCTGGTTAGCGCCGGGTCCCTCATCGATGAGGCTGAGTTCTTCGGCGACTTGACTGCTGCAGCCGTGTCGCGATGGTGAACGGGCGTAGGTCTGAGGCAATTCGACCGCTTCGTCCTTGTCTTATGCCCGCATGCGCCGCTGTTCGGGTGTGATAGCGGCTTCGAGGATGTCGTCGATGGTCAGGACGCCGATCAGCCTGTCGTCACTGTCCAGCACCGGCAGGACGAGCAGGTTGTAGTCGGCCATGGCCAGGGTGATCTCGGTCAGGTCGGCGTCCGGGTGTACGTGAACCGGTTCGGGATCGGCGAGGACCTGCATCGTCATCTGGGGGTCGCTCTGCAGGAGGGCGACGAGGCCGACGGCGCCGACGAGTCGCCCGTTCTCGTCGTGGCAGTAGGCGGCCACCAGGGCCTCGGGCTGCACCTGCGTGGCCTCACGTACGGCGCGCAGGACGTCAGCAACGGTGCTAGTGGATGAGACAGACAGGTAGTCATCGCCCATGAGGCCACCGGCGGTGGCCTCTTGGTAGCCGAGCAGGACGATGACCTTCTGCCGCTTACCGTCAGGAAGAAGGTCCAGCACGGGCTGGCGGCGTTCCTGGGGGAGGTCGAGCAGCGCGTCAGCCGCGTCATCGGAGCGCATGTGGCTGAGCACATCGGCAATCTGGTCATCAGTGCGAGCCTCGAGTAGGTCGCCGGCTTCGTTTTCTTCCAGCTCCTCAAACACGTCGGCCTCGAGCTCGGGGTGGGCATGGACACGACTGAGGAGCTCTTCCTGCTCGTCGTCGGAGGCTTCTTCGATGAGGTCGGCCAGCTGGGCCGGCTTGAGCCGGCGCAGACCGCCCAGGCGCGCCCGCGACGGCAGCGAGACGTCGTGGCCGATAAGCGCCTCGACCTCGCTCCAGTTCCGCCACGTGCGCTGGCTCTTGCGGTGCAAGAAGCCGCGCGGGTGAATGTCGACCGCCACGGCCTGCCAGCCGTCGCCGGTGTGGGCGAGCCTCACGTCGTGGGCGGTGACAAGGCGTGACTGCTCGACGTCGACCAGGCGGTGACCCAGGACATCGTCGCGCAGCAGGACCTCCCCGGGGCGGCGTGCGAACTGACGCAGGTCCAGGCGGGCTGAGGCCAGCTCGAGCCGCTGTTCGTCCCAGACCAGGATCTCGGTGGCAGGGACATACACCTCGCGACCGCCGACATGAACGACCAGTCCGGTGACCAGCGGGTAGCTCTCCTCGCGCAGGCGCACGATGATGTCGGTGAGCCGGCCGAGGGCTTGGCCCGCCGCATCAACTGCAGTGCGGTGCATCAATGTGGAAAGCAACAGGGTGCGGCCGGGTCGAGCCGCCGGCGAGATCTTGGGATCCGTCACGTGCGTCATACTGCTCCTCTTTGGTTCGCGTTGGTGAGTTGGCCCGGCGGGGTCAGTGGCCGAGGGCGAGTTGTACGACCTTGACCACGACCAGCGCAGACGCGACGAGCAGGTAGCCGCGCAGGACAGTCAGCCCGGTACGGGTTCCTGCGCTCAGGGTCGACCTGGTCATGAGAGCCAGCGGCGGCATGCGCCAGGTGGCCCGGTCGAGTATCGGCTCCGCGGCTGGCTTGACCTGCCCTTGTGCGCGGTGGCGTGCGGCCCAGGCCAGGTACACGCCGGCGAAGAGCATCAGGATGGTTCCGGCCGCGAAGATCGCCAGGATCTGCCCGGCGGTAATACCCGGGAACAGCACGCTGGCGGTCAGGACAATCGAGAGCATCACCAAGACCGAGATCACCACACCGCTGAACACGTTCAGGCCGCGACCGTTGACCCACGGCCCGAGCACTCCGCGGTCGTTGCACAGCAGCAGCAGGAAGACTGTGGCCGACGGCAGCAGGACCCCGGCCAGGGTCTGCACGCCTTCGGTCAGCAGGCCCAGCGGGCTGCCGGGGATGATCACAATCACCGCTGAGATGATCAGCAGGCCGGAGAAGATGGCGTAGAACGCCTTGGCCTCCGACGGGCGACGATGTAGCGAGTGATGCAGGCCCAGCACGTCGCCGAGCGCGTACGAGGCCGACAGCCCGACTGCGGCTGCGCCGATGATGCAGGCATCGATCAGGGCGATCGCGAACAGCACCCCGGCCCAGTGTCCGGCGGCGGCGCCAATGCCTTCGGCCACGCCGAGTGTGTCGGTGAAGTTGCCCTGGCCCGCGGTGCCGGCGAACGCCGCGGTGGAGAAGGCCATCATCGCGCCTGCTCCGACGATCACGATCACGATGCCGATCCACAGGTCGACTCGCTCGTAGCGGATGAACCGCGGGGTGATGCGCTTGTCGATGACATAGGACTGCTGGAAGAAGAGCTGCCATGGCGCGACCGTCGTGCCGACGATCGCGATGATCAGCAACATGACCGTGGAGAACTGCCCGCCTCCGGGCAGCCCCGGGACCAGGAAGTCGTGGGCGATCGCGCGCGCAGGTGGGTGCAGCGCCAGGGCGATCGGGATCAGCGTGAGAGAACCGGCAATGAGGAACATGCAGATCCGCTCGAACCGGCGGAACGACCCCGTGGAAACGGCGGCGATGACCAGCAGTGCCGCCACAATGACACCGGGGACCTTCGGCAGGCCCAGGTAGGTCAGGCCCAAACTGATGCCGATGAACTCGGTGACGATCGTCAGGGCATTGAGCACGAACAGGTCGATGACGCTGAACGCCCCCCAGAACCGCCCGTAGCGCTCCAGGATCAGCCGGGCATGTCCCACCCCGGTAACAGCGCCGAGGCGCAGCACCATCTCCTGGTTCACATACAGAACGGGCACCAGGAACAGGAGGGTCCACAACAGCCTGGTGCCATAGTTCTGCCCGGCCTGGGTGTAAGTGCTGAAGGCCCCCGCGTCGTTGTCGCCGACCATCACGATCAGACCCGGGCCGATGACCGCCAACAGCGTCTTCAGGCGCATAGAGGTCCCCGTGCGCGGGGCGACGTCGCCTCGGCGAATGGTGCCAAACGCGCCCTGAAGGTCGCCGACGTGGGCGCTGTCCAGGACCGCGCTGCGGTCGGTGGTTTCGTTGGTCATCCAGGACTCCAAGCACATGAGACTGCGCCTGTGAGGCGCCATGAGAATCAAGGCGCTCGCGTATCTCAGACACGCGGCAGATTGGAGACGTCGTCAGGAGAGAACGCCGCTCCGGAGACCCAATCCGGTGGCGACCAGGAGCTGGGCTACAGCATCCGAGACAGGGGACCCAGGGGTTGGGAGCAAAGATCAGCAGGGCGGCAACTATCTCCGGGGCTCATACCCCTCACCCCCTTTGGGTCAGGCACGCTCGCGGCGCACAACCTCTTGGACCAATGCGATCAGTCATGTTCTACCAACGAGGTAAGTCAAGCGTGTGCACCCCTGGACTGTCAAGCGGTTGCGCAACTATCATGAGTTTGACGCCACTATATCGGGAGCACGATGACAAGAACACCCAGCCGCACTACACCGGATCGGGACGTGCTGGTGGACGCCGCGGAGGTCTTCCAACTGCTCAGCGCCCCGGGCCGGCTCCATCTGCTCTGGCTCCTTTCCAAGGACGAGCTTGACGTCACCACGCTCGTCCGCGCCGTCGGCGGTACCAAGGCCGGGATCAGCCAGCATCTTGCCAAGCTGCGTCTGGCTGGCTGGATCGACGGGCGACGAGACGGGCGACGGGTCCTGTACAAAGTGGTCGACCCACACATCGTCACGCTGGTCCACCAGGGTGTCGAGCACATCCTCGACCAAAAGACCGAAGCCACAAATGGATGGAACAACGCAGGTCATCCGGCCCATCGCAAACACCTCAAACCCACCGGCACACCCGCGTGAGCGCGGTGGGGCGCGGTCGTGGTTGCCGCGTCCGGGTCACGTTGGTGGGCAGGGGCTGGTCCCGGAGATGAACACCGCTATCA
>CABDZK010000257.1_pt1 | contig 12486 bp, 13 predicted proteins | sample 3132141 | NCBI WGS metagenome assembly CABDZK01 (sample SAMEA5534340, study PRJEB31848) | metagenome | biome: tundra; feature: field; material: soil | place: USA | collected 2013-05 | depth 0.45 m | reverse complement strand
CACTTGACCAGGGCCACCTGCTCAAACCCGCGAAAACCATGGGTGAGATGCAGCAGATCGTCACGAACTCGACAGTGGACGGTCTCTTAGCAGCCCTCTTCGCAGTGCTCACCCTCATCGTGATCGCCGGCGCGATCCCCGTCTGGATCAAGGCGGCCAAAAGTGGCGGACTCCCGACCACCGAAGCTCCGCGCGAGCTTTCGCACCTCGTCGCGCCCTCGGACTTCTTTGCCACCCCTGCGGAGAAGCAGGCCGTCCGTGACTACGAAGACTCCGAGCGCGAGCTGGCTGCTGCAGGTCGCGAGCTGGCTTCTGTGGGTAGACCGCAATGAGGACCGCCGCCCTCAAAGTAGGGCGCGGGATCCGCTGGTACCTCAGGCAGGTGAGCGGTGAGGCCAAGTGGGACGAGTATCTCCAGCGCTGCCGCGGCGAAGACGTCGACCCGATATCTCGTCGGGAATTCGAGCGACACCGGACCCAGCATCAGGAGAACAACCCGCAGGTTCGCTGCTGCTGACCCGCAGGGCCAGCGCCGGGTCAGTCCGCCGGTAGCACGTTGGTACCGCGCAGATGCCGGAAGACCAGGCTCGTCTCGGCATGCTGGATGACCGGGCTGGCGGCGAAATACTCGAGGATGAAGTCGTGCAACGCGGTCGTGTCAGTGGCCGCAACATGCAGCAGGTAGTCCGTTCCTCCGGCGACGTGAAACACCTCGACCACACCCGGCAGGTGAGGGGCAACCGTGACGAACGCCTGGATCTGTTCGCGGTGATGGGCCTGCATGCGGATGGCAATGATGGCCTGGATGGGCAGGCCAACAAGGGTCAGGTCGATGTCGGCGTGGTAGCCCCGGATGACGCCGCTTTCACGTAGGGCCCGAACCCGCCCCAGACACGTTGACGGGGCGATCCCCACCGCGGCGGCGAGCGCGAGGTTAGGCATCCGGCCATCGGCCGCGAGCAGTCTCAGAATCGCGTGGTCGATCTCATCGAGTACGGGATGTCGAACGTTGTTCACCGGTGTCGCCTCCAGGCCTGCCTTCGCCGAATACATGACTGCAGATAGCGCTGGGATCGAATCTAATACGAGATGCTTGCGCAATTGCTCTTGAAGTCTCGAAACTGAGGTGAATCAGTGAACTTCCAGGAGGCATCATGAACGCCCTGCAGACTCGTGCCGTGCATGCCGGTCGACGTGACCTGGCTGCTCTCGGGGTCCACGTGCCCTCGATCGACCTGTCCACCACCAACCCGCTGGCCGACGTGGAGTCCGGCGGTGACGCCTACGAGGCAATGGCGACCGGCGGGCGACCGATCCCCGGTGGCAGCCATGTGTATGGCCGGCTGTGGAACCCGACTGTCGCCCGCTTCGAGGATGCCCTCGCTGAGCTTGAAGGCAGCCAAGAGGCTGTCGCCTTCTCCTCGGGGATGGCGGCGTTGACGGCGTGTCTGCTCGCCATGAGCGCCTCAGGCAAGCGGCACGTCGTTGCGGTCCGTCCTGTCTACGGAGGCACCGACCACCTGCTGGACAGCGGTCTGCTCGGGGTGGAGGTCACCTGGGTTGGTCCGAAGGAGATCGAGCATGCGCTGCGACCTGACACCGGTCTGGTGCTGGTCGAGACCCCGGCGAATCCCACCCTGGAACTGCTGGACCTGGACGATGTCTGCGCGCAGGCCGGCGAGGTCCCTGTCCTGGTCGACAACACCTTTGCCACGCCCATCCTGCAGCAACCCATGCGCCATGGTGCAGCCCTGGTTCTGCACAGCGCCACGAAGTTCATCGGCGGCCATGGAGATGTGCTGGCCGGCGTCGTCGCCACCGGTCCGCAATGGGCGTCGCGGATCCGGCAGGTGCGAGCCGTCACCGGTGGCATTCTCCATCCGCTCGCCGGCTACCTGTTACACCGATGGCTGCAGACGCTGCCGGTGCGGGTCCACGCTCAGCAAGCCAGCGCCCAGCGGGTCGCCGAATGGCTCGTCACGCACCCGTCGGTGGATGCCGTGCACTTTCCGAGCCTGCCCGGCTGCGACCCCCAAGGCATCCTGGGTTCTCAGATGGCGGGCCCCGGATCGGTGATGGCATTCGAAGTGGTCGGCGGCTACCCTGCTGCGGCTGCGGTGGCCAACGCCTGCCAGCTCGTCACCCATGCCGTCTCGCTGGGCGGAACCGAAACCCTGATCGAGCATCCGGCTTCGCTGACCCATCGGCCCGTCGCAGCTGAGGCCCGTCCAAACCCAGGCCTACTGCGAATCTCGATCGGTCTCGAGGCTGTCGAGGACCTCCGCGCCGACCTCGACATGGCATTCGAGCAGGCGCGGAAGCTTCGCCGTTAAGATCTGCGTCAGCGCCAGGAGTGTTGCGGGCTGTAACCAAGCACCCGACGCGCCTTCTCGATCGACAGCAACGTGTCATGCTCCCCGAGGTCGCGGGTAAGTCGCACCCCGGGGAAGACCTCAGCCACTAGCTCTGCGTTGGACCGCGACATGACAGTGTCTGCAGCGGCGACGATGAAGCGGTCGAAGCCGGTGGTGTCGACCTCGAGGGCCTTGAGCACGGCTTGCGCGCCGTCCCGGCCATCGACGTACCCCCAGAGGTTCCATTTGCGCAGCGTCGCATCCGCATCGAACCCGGGAAACTCTGCGTAGTCTTCCGGGTCCATCACGTTGGAAAAGCGAAGCGCGATGATCTTGAGCATTGGGTCCCAGCGCACAAGCTCGATCGCCATCTGCTCCTCGAGGTGCTTCACCAGCGCGTACATGCTTTCCGGACGAGCGGCGTACTCCTCGTCGACCGGGATATATGGCGGCGGCACGTCGAAGGGCAAACCGAGCGTCGTCTCACTTGATGCGTACACGATGTTCAGGATGCCGGCTCGGCGAGCAGCCTGGAACACGTTGAAGGTACAGAGCATGTTCTTGTGGAAGGTGGCCACATCACTGACGATGCCGGGAGCTGGAATCGCGGCGAGGTGCACGAGCCCGTCGAACGCCGGCTTCGCAGCCTGCTCCGGCCCCGCCGAGGGATCGTTCTCACCGAAGAACGCATCGATCGTCTCACCGTAGTTCGTGAGGTCGACCCTCACCAAGCCCGGACCACGCTGCCCGGTCGTGTCCAGGGTGACAACCTCATGTCCAGCCTGACTGAGCACAGCAACCACACTGCGCCCGAGCTTGCCCGACCCACCAGTTACGGCGATCCTCATCGTTGCCTCCTCTCACGGCATCCCGGCACACTCTGCCACCCTTGGCCGGCCCTGCGGTCAGGGCACTGCCAAGCGTCTGCAGCATGAGAACTTCAGTGGCAGAATCTCGATACCCGCTCAACGCCCACTCGAGGAAGAAGCTCGGTGACCATCATCAACACAAGAGTCATGATCTCCCCGTACTGGGTTAACTGGTGACCGAAGTGATGGTGGGGCAGTCGGTGACTGTGTACGAACTCCTGCCGACTGGCTGCGAACTGGCAACCAATCGAAGAACTCATGATGACGACGCCATAAGAGCGGCCCCAGCCGAAGGGGGGACGACGACCAGGGCCTACGACCGAGAGTCACCCCCGGGTTGCGCCCCCGATCGTGCATACATCATGCACACCGAGGTATGGGTTCGGTCAAGGATTCGTAAGAATCTCACCAATTGTGAAGATCGGAAGTGGTGCACCTCAGGATCGACGGACCCATCTACCGCTGGCGCGCCTACGCTGCGGACGCCAACCACACGAAATGAACTGGAGAACGCCACAATGACCATCATCAAGATCAACGCGATAACGGTCCCCGCAGACGGAGGTGACGAACTGGCTCGCCGGTTCGCTGCCCGCGCCGGCGCGGTCGACGACCAAGCAGGATTCGAAGGCTTCGAACTGCTTAAGCCGACCGACGAACGCACCACCTGGCTGGTCATGACTCGCTGGACCGACGACGAGTCATTCCAAGCCTGGGTGAACTCCCCGGCCTTTGGTCATGGGCACCGCGGGGAAGCCCAAAAGGCCGACCAGCCTGCCGCGCCGCCGGCCGCCATGAGCAGTGAGCTGTGGTCCTACGAGATCGCCGGCGGCTCGTCCCGTTGACCCAGAGCTGACCACGACCGGGGAGGAGCGGCCACCATGACCCTGAAAGAGTTCCTGCTGGCACGGATCGCGGAGGACGAGGCACCTGTTCGAGAAGCGCTCGAGACGGACGCCCGCTTCTCCTCCCCGGATGAGGGTCTTACCGTTCAGTACCTGTGGGCACGGTTGATTCACCACACCGGCGGACGCCCGGTACGGCAACGACGTGGCTCAGGGTTGGCACGCGGCGCTCCCTCCCCACCCCGCGTCCCGGCCGACTGCACCGCCAAGCGCAAGATCGTGACCCGACACTCCGGTTGTGGTTCGGGCTCTGGCTACTGCGATGGCCGAGGCCACGAATGGCAGGGCCCAGGGATGCGCCGAACTGGCGGATCTCGCTGCGGTCTACCCCGACCACCCGGACTACCAGAATGAGTGGGCTCTGTATGTAACTGAGTGCCACAGGATGCGAGCGCGCCACGGGACTGGCTATCGCCTCGCCCTCAACACGCACACACCGGGCTATCGTCGAGTTCATGGGGAAGTCGGGCAAGGCCAGTCCCTCTGGCGCATGGTTCATCCTGCCGTGCGTCATGCTCGTGGCTGCAGCGATTCTCGCGGGATACGGCTTCGTGTCGTTCCTGCACTTCGTCCGGTCGGACTTCCATGGCTACCAACCGAATACGTCGATCTCGGTGACGAGGGACGGATTCACCCTGTACGCCCAGGACGGCCCCACGGGCGCATCTGACCTGCACTGCATGGCGGCCGGACCGGACCGTGTGGTGCAGCTGCGCCCCGTCGCCGGGCGAACCACCGTTGGCAACGGCCATGGCACGTACCTGGCCATCGCCTCGACGCCACAGGACCTCCCTGCAGGCCGATACGTCATCTCGTGCGTGAGTGCCTCGGGTCAAGCTGACGTGGCGCTCTATGTCGGCCCACGAATCGACCTTGAAGCAGTGGGGCGACTTGTCGCCTTCAACATCATCGCCCCACTGTTGCTGGGATTCTGCTCGGTTGTGCTCTGTGCGATCCTGGTCGTCCTGCGTTATCGATCATCTCGGATCGCCTCACCGTCGAGCACGCCACCGGCGCCCGGCTAGGTCACGTCCGGCCGTGGCTCACGGCTAGTTCAGTACCATCCGCGGCTCGCCACCGACCAGGCCGGTGCCGGCGATGGTGCAGGTTCCGCCGCGGACCACACCACCGTTCCAAACCTGGCGCAGGCAGCTGCGCAGGCCCATCTGAGCCCAGTAGTTCGGATGCAGCGACTCCTGAATGTAGTAGTCGGAACCGATGGTGGAGACGGTACGGATCTGGTTGACCCACTCGGTGTTGTCCACGGCTCCCGCCTGCGTCCAGGAAGTCATGCCCTTCTCCTCATACAGCCCGACCGTGTTCTCACAGAGCCGGCGTCCGTTGAACGCCGAAGCCAGGTCGAGGATCTTGACGCCGGCGACATCCGAGGCTGTGATGGCGTTCTTGACCGTGGCGTTGATGGTCGCCAGCGCGGTGCTGTTGGCCCAGTCGGCATCGTTGTTCCACAAACCACAGCCACCAGTGCTCTGACGTGTGTATCCGCTTTGGCTGTACCTGAATCCAGCGGCGTTCGGGATGGGTGACGGATAAGTCTGGACGACCGCGGACCAGGCTGAGTCCGCGTATCCGGCGTTGCGCATAGCGGTGCGTACGTTCTGCAGACCCGTGGCGATCCTGGCCTGCACCGCGCTGACGTTCGCGGAGGTGAAGTTTGCTGTCACCGACGCGTCGTCGTTGCAGTAGTTCGGCAGCCACGACGGCGACGTGAGGAAGTCGCTCAGGCAGGACTGCACGATCGAGGCAAAGTTGAAGTCGTTGCCACCGATGCCGACCACAACCATCTTGACGTTGTGTGTTGCCGCGAAGGTCTGCAGCATCTTGGCCTGACCCTGCTGGCCGGTCCCGTTGTCGAAGAAGTCGAGGCCCGGCTTGAAGTAGCCGTCGCTGGAGGTGAACGTCGTAGTCTTCGCCCCCGAGCAGGCGAGGTCGAGCCCGTTGACTCCCCCGCCGATGTACGACTCCTGAGACTTGCTGCGATGGCAGCGCGGGATCTGCTCGCCGGTGTTGGCCGCGTTATCGAAGTAGGCGGTGCTGCCCAAAGCGTCGGCAAAGGAGCTCGAGACGTTCGAGTTCCCCGCCCACCTTCCGGCTTCCCCGGACACATACGAGTCACCCAGGCTGGCCACCCATGGCGCGCCTGATCCCGGACCGTCTGCGGCCGCAGGTCCAGCCAAGGCCACGGCGGCTAGGCCGCCGGTGGCCAGTGAGGCGGCCAGCACGGCCGCACTGAGGAAACGATAGCGATGGCTGAGACGGTGGCGAACAGAAGTCATGGGAAGCCTTCCATGAGACAAACTTCGTGATGGACCGCGTCATCGCGGCCCGCGCGAGCGCAGCGTCCCACCGGTCGCAGGGGTACCGCTAGACCCGTTGCCGAGTCTTCACGTCATGTACTGCTGTTGGATGGTCCTATGCCCCCGCAACAAGCCCAACGCGACCTTGTCGCCGTCTGCCTCGAGGGCGGGATCGCCGCGATGGTCGGCGAGGACGTGAGTGTGGTTGGCAGCCATGGGAGGATCACCGAGGAAGTGGCGCGAAGGGAGACCGCCCGGCACCCGCGCTGGGTATTCTGGTCTGCGCAAGGCGAGGCAACCCGTTTGGTCCTGCAGGGCATTGACCTGGACAGGTGCTGGGACATCGCCGAAGCGCACCGGATCCTGCGCGGCGGTCGTGACGCCGACCCGGCCCTGGCGTGGGCCACCGTGTGCGGGCTGGTTACCTCGAACCTGCCCGAGGGCGCCGGCGACAACCTCTTCGACTTCGCCACCGAGCACGGCTCCGGCGACCGCGGCGATCCCGAGAGTCCAGTCCGTTCCGACGGGTATCTGCGCCCCGAGGCCGTCGCCGGGACGTGGCAGAGCTCATCAACTCGTGCGCTGGCGTGGGCGGGCGTTGCATTGGAGACTGCAGTGCGCCAGATCGCCGCTGCCTCGCAGATCTCGCCGCGCGCGATCAGCACTGGCCACTCCGAGTCGGCCGCCGCCCTTTTGTGTGTCGAGTTGGCCGCTACCGGGCTCCCGGTGGACCGCCCGGTCCTCGAGCAGCTGATCGAGGACTCAGCCGGGCCGCGACCCGAAGACGAGGCCCACGCCAGGCGGATCCGTCAGGCGCGTGATGCCGCGGTGTTGTCCCACACCCCGGGGCGTGACTCCACTGATCTGCGAAACCCGGTGCAGGTCAGAGAGCTTCTGGCGTCGGTCGGCGTCCTGGTCCCCGACACCCGGGCCTGGCGGCTGGAACCCTTCCGCGACACGCATCCCCTGGTGGAGGCGTTGCTGACCTGGCGCAAAGCCGAGCGGATCGCCACGACATACGGCTGGCGCTGGCTCGACACCAACATCGGCCCCGACGATCGACTGCGCGGCGCCTGGACCGCCTGTGACGGCGCTGCTGGCCGGATGACCGCGCTGAACGGCTTGCACAACCTGCCGACGCCCTTGCGGCCGGCCATCGCGGCACATCCGGGGTTCGTTTTCGTGCGTTCGGATCTTGGACAGATAGAGCCCCGGGTCCTAGCCGCCGTCTCCGGGGACATGGACTTCGCCCGAGCTACCCAGGCGGACGACCTCTACGCGCCGGTCGGCGCTGCCCTCAAGGTTGAGCGTCCGGTAGCCAAGATCGCTGTCCTGGCCGCGATGTACGGCCAGACCAGTGGCGCCGCCGGCGAGGCCCTCAAGGGCCTCGAGCGTGCCTACCCCACAGCCATGGCCTACCTGGGACGAGCCTATGACTCGGGGGTCGCCTCACGTGCCATCCGGACCTACGGTGGCCGTCGAATCCCGATGTGGGCGAACCCGGTTGACGCTCCGGTTCAGTCCTTGCCTTCGATGGTCGCTGGCCGCGGACGATTCGCGCGCAACGCCGTCATCCAGGGCGCGGCTGCCGAGCTGTTCAAGGCATGGGCGGCTACTGTGCGGCTCAACACCCGACACCTGGGCGCCCGGATCGTCCTGTGCCTGCACGACGAGCTGCTGCTCCACGTCCCCATCGAGGCAGCCGACGAGGCCGCAGCCGCCGTCGATGCCGCGCTCACCGCCAGCGCCCGGCGCTGGACCGGGTCAAGCACCGTGAGGTTCGTCTCCGACACCAGCATCATCAGGCGCTGGTCGCAGGCAAAGGCATGAACCAGACGCCTCGGCGCACTAGCCCTCGTCGGTCTGAGTGCGCAGAAACTCCTCGAACTCAGCGCCGATCTCGTCGGCGGTGGGCAGGTCTCGGACGTCGGTGGCCAGCAGACCTGGCTTCTCGCGACCCTGAATATAGGCGTCGTACTGACGCTCCAGCGCCTCGACGACCTGAGAGACCTCCTCGGAACCGGCGATCTCCTGCACTATCTCGGCCCGGTTGAGACCCGCAGTGGCGACCAGGTCCTCGGCTGGGATGTTGAGCCCCGTCGTGGCCACGAAAGACTCGAGCCCCAATACGGCAGCGTCGCCGAACTGTGCCTGGGCCAGGTAGTGGGGCACATGGATCGCGAACCCGAGCGCGTCATGGCCCGACTCCCCAATGCGCAGCTCCAGCAGCGCGGTAATACTGCCCGGCACCTGCACGGTGCCGAAGAGGGACTCGTGCTCACCAATCAGCTTAGGGGTGGTCGCGTGGGCCGTGCGCCCGATGGGCCGGGTGTGCGGCACCGCCATCGGTATGCCGTGGATGCTCACCGCGAGCGTCACACCCAGCATCCGGTTCAGCTTCTGGATCGCCTGGACGACCCGCTCCCACTGGTAGTCCGGCTCGGGACCGTACAGGACCAGGAAGGGTTCCCCGTCGGCATCGGTGACGCGATACAGAAGCAGGCTCGGGTCGGCGTAACTGGACCAGCGGTCACGGTCGAACGTCATCGCCGGGCGCCGACCGCGGTAGTCCACGAGCTGGTCCACGTCGAAGCAGGCCACGACTGTGTGCGGAAGCGTGGCCAGAATGTGGTCGGTCAGCAGTCGCTGTGTCTGACCGGCATCCACGAACCCGCCCAGCGAGACCAGCAATACCGACGCACGCAGGTCGCCTATCGGAGTGTCTGCCTCGAACGAGTACAGCTCGGATGGGTCTTGCACGGCTATTCGCCTCTCTCACTCAGATGGTCTTGTTCAGAGGATCTCTTACGTCAAGCATCCCTTATGTCGTCCATCAGCGATCCCGACTGTTGATTAACGATTTCAACGCCGACACCACCTGAAGGATTCCACCGCTGCGGGCCAGGCTCCAACCTGACCGTCAGGTTCAGCACCGTGGCGCCATCAGCCCGGTGGCTGTGCACCCGTCGCCGAGACACAACGAGCCGCGGCCGCCATCGCCACCTGCGGGCCGCCGACGAAATATCCGGCTGCCAGAGCATCACCGGCGCCTGTGACGTCCACCACAAGGCCGGGGACCGCCCCAAGTGACGTCTGCTCACCACCAACAATGAAGGTAGACCCGAGCCGGCCACGCTTGACGACGGCATCGACCGACAGCGTGTCAGACCAACCCCCGACCACGTCCCACTCACCCTCGTTGCCCAACACGACCGTCGGGGCGATGCTGGCGATCAAGGCCCGAAACGCGTCCGCACCATAGGCCTCGATCATCGCGGCAGAAGCCAGGTCGACGGCCACCCGAGCGCCAACCTGCCGGGCAGCCTCTGCGGCACGGATCACGACAGCCGGATCCGGGGCGCGCAGCAGGAGGTACCCCGAGAGGTGGAGCCAGTTGGCGCCGGCCAACCATGACGTATCCGCAAGGCGCTGATCGACCCACCCCAGATCTCCCGGATCGGACGCCAGGGTTCGCTTCCCGGAGGCGAACCAAGAGACGACAGCGCCGCAGTGCGCGTCGCGGGGCTTGGCGTACAGGTGGATGCCACGGGCACTCAGCGCTGCGTCAATCACCTGCCCGGCAGCGTCGCGGGTTCGCGGCCCGTAGAGTCTGGCGCGACCGCCCAGGTCACACACCCAAGCAGCGACATTGGCAGCCTGCCCACCCGCGCTCAACGTGATGGCTGCGGGCGTGTCGTCGTCAGCCCTCAAAGGTCCTGGGGCTGAGACCAGCACATCCAGCATCACGTCGCCGGCCACGCACACCATTACGGACATCGGGGCCACCTCCTAGGGCATCCGCAGAGTGCTCATCGTGATCATTGCCGTGATCGTAGAGTGCTCATCGTGATCATTGCCGAAGAGGTCAGCACCGCTGTACGTGAGGGCCGCGCGGTCGTCGCCCTCGAGTCCACCATCATCAGCCACGGACTGCCCAGCGACTCCAGCGCCACGGTGGCACGAGAGATCGAGGCAGAGGTGCGCGAGTCCGGCGCCGTGCCGGCCACCATCGCCATCCTCGACGGTCACGTACGCATCGGCCTGGACGACAGTGCCCTTGACCGGATCGCGACCGACGCAACGGTGATCAAGTCGAGCATCCGCGACCTCGGCAGCGTGTTGGCCGCCGGGGCCCTGGGCGCCACGACCGTAGCGTCGACGGCATACCTCGCTCATCGAGGCGGCATCCGGGTGTTCGCCACCGGCGGCCTTGGGGGCGTCCATCGAGGAGCCGACAAGAGCTTTGACGAGTCAGCCGACCTGCCTGCGCTCGCGCACATCCCGGTGGCCCTGGTCTGCGCCGGAGTGAAGTCGATCCTGGACGTCAAAGCAACCCTCGAGCGGCTCGAGACGCTCTCGGTAGCTCTGGTGGGTTACCGGAGCGAGAGGTTCCCCGGCTTCTACATCCAGGACAGCGGGTATTCCGTTCCGTGGGTCGCCCAGTCCGCGGCCGAGATCGCGAACATGCTGGCTGAGCGCGACGCGTTGGGGCTCGAACAGGCGCTGGTGGTGGCCAACCCGATCCCCGACGGTAAGGAGATGGCGCGCGAGCTGCACGATGCGACCCTTGCCGCTGCACTAAAGGAGCTGGCGGACAACAAGATCACCGGCAAGGACGTCACGCCCTTCCTGCTCGCCTATTTCCACGAGCACACCCACGGGATGAGTCTGCGGGCAAACATCGACCTGGTATTGAGCAACGCGGCGCTGGCCGCAGAGATCGCGGTAGCGCTGGCTGTGCAGATGGCAGACTCCTCGACGTGAGCTTCGCCGAGAACAACTCGGGGCCCTAACTGCAGACATCCCGGACGCCACCTGAGGGCCTGCTCACTCTCATGGGTTAGTGATAGCGGGTTCTGAAACGTCCGCAGGCTTGTCGTGAGCGTTGAGGGTTTGACCCGGAATCGTCGTCCGCGACTCCGTCGAGTGAATGTCGATGGCGTCGGGGGCAGCGACCCGCGCCGATATGACCGCGCTGACCGCCGAGGTCCGCGCGCTGAGGGCCGAACTCGCCACGCGCGATCCGGCCCTATGACATCACCAGTGGCAAGCCGACTCCCGCGATCGCAGCATCAAGTGGTCAACGGTTCGGCGTGGCAGACGGGTTCGGCTGGGGCGGCCTAGCTCTCGCTGTTCTGATCGGCGCACTGAGTTCCGGATTCAGTGGCGCCGCGATCTCTTTCGGGCTGTTCGCGCTCATCGTCGCGGTGATCGCATTCGCTCGGGGACGAGTAGGTTGGGCTCAGCTGGGAAGCTGTGCGGCCGGCGGAGCTGCACTAGGCGTGGCTCTGGTCGCCATGACCATCAGCGCGATCGCAGCACCACCGGGCAAGACCAGCAACACCGCCAACATCGCGGTTCAGACCTCGACTGCCGCGGTATCCGATAGCCCGACCCCATCGTCATCAAGTCTGACTTCGGCCGCAGTGCGTACCCCAACAGCCACCGCGCCGACTGTGTCAGTCGCCCCCAGCCAGATCCAGACCCACACGACCGGCAGCATCTCGGTCAACGCCGCCGGTGCCATCCTGCCGAACTCTGCCAGGACGCCCGGCGCGGTCAACCCTTCGGTCACCCAGGCCAACATTGGTCAGACGATCTGCGTGTCGGGATGGACCGCAACCATTCGGCCAGACTCCTCGGTCACGACCGAGCTCAAAAAGGAGCAGTTCTCCACCGGCTACGCCTACAAGGGTGATACCGCCACCGGGGACTACGAGGAGGACCACCTCATCTCCCTGGAGATCGGGGGTGCTCCCAACGCTGAGGCCAACCTGTGGCCCGAGCCCTACAACAGCCCCGAAGGTGCCAGAGCCAAGGACGGCGTCGAGAACAAGCTCCACACTCTGGTCTGCGATCACGCCATCCCCCTGGCAACGGCTCAACGAGCGATCGCAACCAACTGGTGGGCGGCCTACCAGACCTACGTCACGGCATCCGCGCCTGCTGCCGCACCTGCCCCGGCACCTGCGCCAGCCCCGGCACCCGCACCTGCACCGGTCCATCCGGGTGCGTTCTGCTCACCCGAAGGTGCGCTCGGGCA
>CABDZK010000256.1_pt1 | contig 12488 bp, 12 predicted proteins | sample 3132141 | NCBI WGS metagenome assembly CABDZK01 (sample SAMEA5534340, study PRJEB31848) | metagenome | biome: tundra; feature: field; material: soil | place: USA | collected 2013-05 | depth 0.45 m | reverse complement strand
ACCTCCACCTACGCGCTGACCAATGTCACGTTGCCGTACGCCGTGGAGCTCGCCAACCACGGTTGGCGCAAGGCGCTGCAGGCCGACCCCGCGCTGGCACTGGGTCTGAACACCCACGACGGCGCCGTCACCTACGGCCCGGTCGCCGACGCACACGGGTTCGCGTCGCTGAGCCTCGACGAGGTGCTGCGCTGACAGACGGCGCCCGCATCCGATGAGTCACGGGGACGTCAAAGTCCGTGATACCAAAGGCGTTGGCACCGAAGCCGACTCACCCCTGATGCGGTCGGCCCGGGGGTGGCTGGACCATCTGCGGGTCGAACGCGGGGCGGCTGAGAACACGTTGACCTCCTACCGGCGGGACCTGGCCCGATACGGGCAGTTCCTGGGAGGTCGCGGAATCAGCGATCCGGCCGCGGTGCGCGAGTCTGACATCACGGAGTTTCTCGCCTCAATCCGGGAAGGTACGCCCGAACGCCCGCCGCTGTCGGCGTCTTCGGCCGCCCGGACCCTTGTCGCGGTGCGCGGCTTTCACCGGTTCCTGGCCCTTGAGGGTGTGACAGGCACAGATCCCGCCGAAGGTGTGGCCCCGCCCAAGGTGCCCAAACGACTGCCGAAAGCCATCTCGATAAAGGACGTGGAGAACCTGCTGTTGGCGGCAAGCCTGGGAGATAGTCCCGCAGCCTTGCGCGATCGCGCGATGCTGGAGGTTCTTTATGGTGCCGGCGCGCGAATCAGCGAAGTGGTCGGCCTCGACCTGGATGACATCGACCTGGATGACATCGATCCCGGTCAGGGGTCTGTGCGGCTTTTCGGCAAGGGGAACAAGGAACGCGTCGTTCCTGTCGGGAGCTTCGCGCGCGAAGCCGTCACGGCTTACACGGTTCGGGCACGTCCGTCCATGGCGCTTGCAGGCAAGGGCACACCGGCGCTGTTCCTAAACCAGCGCGGCGGGCGACTCTCACGCCAGGGTGCATGGGCTGCGATCCACGCGGCAGCACAGCGCGCTGGACTGGGTGACACTGTCAGCCCCCATACCCTGCGACACTCTTTCGCCACGCACATGCTCGATGGCGGAGCCGACGTGCGAGTGGTCCAGGAACTGCTCGGTCACGCCTCCGTGACCACCACCCAGATCTACACCATGGTCACCGTCCAGCACCTGCGTGAGGTCTATGCAGAGGCCCATCCCCGGGCGCGATGATCTTGATCTGTTTGCGACAGGCCGCGTGCGGCCTTGAATCAGGACCCTCGGCGCGACTAGGGTCGACGCGATCAGCGAGACTAACCGATGAGCTTTCGACCACGCTGGGAGGGAACACCTGTGACTAACGTGGTGACTACGATCACTGAGAGTCCGACCAACGAGGGTCCGACCGCCAGCGGCCTGACCCCCAACGGCTCGGGGGCCACCGCTTTCGTGGAGGCGCCAGAGCGAAACCCGGCCCAGCTGCCCGGCACCCAGAACGTTGGAGCCGGACTGATGGGACCGACCGGGCGCATCATGCTCGAATTCCCGGAACCTCCTGCGCTTCGCAGCCATGGTCCCGCGCGGATCATCGCCATGTGCAACCAGAAGGGTGGCGTCGGCAAGACGACGAGCACCATCAATCTCGGCGCAGCACTAGCCGAGCTCGGCCGCAAAGTCCTGCTGGTCGACTTCGACCCGCAAGGCGCCTTGTCCGTTGGTCTGGGCGTCCCGACCTACGAGCTTAAGGTCACGATCTACAACCTCCTGGTCGAACGCGGACACGATATCCATGACGTGGTCCAGCACACCAGTATGGAGAATCTCGACATCATCCCGGCCAACATCGACCTATCGGCGGCTGAGGTGCAGCTGGTCGGCGAGGTAGCCCGCGAGATGGTACTGGCGCGCGTCCTGCGTCCGATCGAGGATGACTACGACGTCGTACTCATCGACTGTCAGCCTTCGTTGGGTCTGCTGACGGTCAATGCTCTGACCGCTTCTCATGGCGTGATCATCCCGCTGGAGTGCGAGTTCTTCGCCATGCGGGGCGTTGCGCTGCTGGTCGAGACCATCGACAAGATATGCGACCGCCTTAACCCTCGACTAAAGGTTGATGGAATCTTAGCCACCATGTACGACAGCCGTACGCTACACAGCAGGGAGGTCGTGCGAAGTGTTGTCGATCACTTCGGCGACCTGGTCTTCCACACTGTCATCAGCCGCACAGTGAAGTTCCCGGACTCCTCCCTTGCCGCCGAGCCCATTACGACCTATGCCTCGACCCACTCAGCCGCGGAGGCATACCGGCAGATGGCGCGCGAGCTCATAGCGCGGGGTGGGGCGGCCTGAGCACCATGGCCCAGACCTCAACCGTCGAGGTCACTGCCGGTGTCTTCACCAGGCCTTCCGAGGCCCTCATGGAGCCCAGTTCGCCCATGGAGCCCGCTGAGATACCTGGCCTTCCCGTAACACGGCAGGCTTCGGGCTCCGACCTGACGCCCGGCGGCGTGCTTCGCAGGACCGACGGTGAACCCTTCGAGGTGCACCTGGACGTCTTCCAGGGACCATTCGAGCTGCTCCTCGGCCTGATCTCCAAGCGCAAGCTGGACATCACCGAGATCGCCCTTGCCGAGGTTACCTTCGAGTTCATGGCCCACATCAAGGCTCATCAGGCGTCTGAGACCGAATGGGACCTGAGCCAGGCCTCTGAGTTCCTTCTAGTTGCCGCCACCCTGCTCGACATCAAGTCTGCTCACCTGCTGCCTCAGCTGAACCTGGCGGACGAGGAGGATCTGGCGCTGATCGAAGCACGGGACCTACTGTTTGCCCGGCTGCTGCAGTATCGGGCGTTCAAGCAGGTGGCCGCCACGTTCGCGGAGCGGATTGCCACGGCAGGCCGGATGACGGCCCGCCAGGCAGGCCTGGACCCCCATTTCGCTGCCCTGCTGCCGGAGCTGGTGATGGGCATCACGCCCGAGCAGCTGGCCATGATCGCCGCCCGGGCAATCGCACCCAAGGTGGTGCCCACGGTGGGTCTGGAGCACCTGCACGCGCCCGCCGTCAACGTCCGCGAACAGGCTGCGCTGATCGTGGAGCGGTTGCGGGCTTCACGCTCATGCTCGTTCCGGTCTCTGGTCGCCGATGCCGACAGCACTTTGGTCATCGTTGCGCGTTTCCTGGCCCTGCTGGAGCTGTTCCACCAGTCGGTGCTCATCTTCGACCAGAGCGAGGCGCTCGGAGAGCTGATGGTTCAGTGGACCGGCCAGGACGACGCTGAGATCGGGGTCAGCAGCGAGTTCGATGAGCCCACAGAAGCTGCTGCGACCAGCGAAGATGATGTGACTAGACAAGAGACGGTGAAGAGCGCCCAGTGACGGTGAACCCAGTTGAGTGACATCCCGGCCGAGATCGCGCAGGAGCAGGTCGCCTTCGACATCAACGACTTTGCCGGAGGCGCTCGCGCTGCGATCGAGGCAGTTCTGATGGTCGTCGACGAGCCGGTAACGGAGATGTCACTGGCGACCGCGCTGGAGCTGCCAGTCGAGGACATCCTCGGACACCTGCACGATCTGGCGGCCGAGTACGACCAGAGCAACCGTGGATTCGCCATCAAGGGGATTGCCGGGGGATGGCGGGTCTACAGCCGCTCGGAGTACGCACCCGTCATCGAGAAGTTCCTCCTGGATGGGGCGCAGGCCAAGCTCACCCAGGCAGCCCTGGAGACTCTGGCAGTCATCGCCTACAGGCAGCCGGTCTCCCGCTCCAGGGTCAGCTCGGTTCGCGGCGTCAACGTCGACGGGGTCGTGCGGACCCTGCTCACCCGCGGTCTGATCGAGGAAATGAGGGAGGAAGGCGAAAGTGGTGCGACCCTGTACGGAACGACGTCTTACTTCCTGCAGCGCCTTGGCCTCGGTTCACTGGATGAGCTGCCGGCCCTGGCCCCCTACTTACCTGAGGTTGATGTGCTCGACGAACTAGCAGAAAACGGCCGCGCATGAGCGAACGAATGCCAGCCCGTGGAGGTCTGGACGGACCCCGCAAACGCTCCACCAGCAGCGCTCCTCAGCGCCGCAGTGCCGCTGGGGGCCGCAGTGCCGCTGGGGGCCGCAGTGCGGCTCAGCGCGGCAGCAGCGGCACCACCAAACCCAGTCAGCCCACGCGTCTACCTCCTGAGCAGGAGAGGCCAGCAGCCCAGGTCGATGTCCACGACCCCGATGGCGTGCGCCTGCAGAAGCTCCTGGCGGCGGCCGGGGTGGGCAGCCGGCGAACATGCGAGAACCTCATCAGCTCAGGGCGCGTCACCGTCGACGGGCATCTGGTCACCGAGCTGGGGGTGCGGATCAATCCCGACACCCAGACCGTCCACGTTGACGGGTCCAGGGTCCAGCTCGACGAGTCCCGGGTCTACCTTGCCTTCAACAAGCCCCTGGGCGTTGTGTCGACGATGAGCGACGAGCTGGGTCGCCCTTGCGTCGGGGACTTCGTCAGCAACCGCAAGGAGCGGCTCTTCCATGTTGGGCGCCTGGACGCCGACACCGAGGGACTGCTGCTGCTGACCAATGACGGTGAGCTCGCCCAGCGGCTCCAGCACCCCTCATACGGCGTCCTGAAAACCTATGTTGCTCAGATCCCCGGGCCGGTTCCGCGGGATCTGGGTAAGCGGCTGCGGGCAGGCATCGAGCTCGAAGACGGGCCGGTCAAGATCGACTCCTTCAAGCTTGTGGACTCGGCCCCGGGCAAGGCGCTGGTCGAGGTCAAGCTGCACGAGGGCCGCAAGCACATCGTGCGGCGGCTGCTGGAGGCAGTCGGACACCCAGTGGTCACCCTGGTGCGCACCGACGTCGGTCCGATCCGGCTCGGCGATCTTCGCTCAGGCCGGATGCGCTCACTGAACCGGCCCGAGATCAGTGCGCTGTACTCAGCTGCCGGACTCTGATGCGCTAGGTACGCATCGGCCGCTAGGTTTACCCAGGTGAGAGATACGGGTATGCCGGTCAGCGCCGTTCGGGCCATCAGAGGCGCCATCCAGCTTGATGTCGATGAACGCGAACACGTGTTGTCCGCGACGCGCGAGCTCGTCGTGGCGGTTCTGGAGGCCAATGCGCTGACCCAGGCTGACGTCATCTCGATCATGTTCACCGCGACCCATGACGTGCGCAGCGAGTTCCCGGCAGTGGCAGCGCGCGAGCTCGGCCTGGGTGATGTCCCTCTGATGTGCGCGCAGGAGCTGGACATTATCGGGGCGATGCCGCTGGTGATCCGTTTGATGGTTCACGTCAGCACTACGCTGCCGCGTGAGCAGATCACGCATGTCTTCCTGCGGGGCGCCGCCGCGCTGCGTCGAGATCTAGCCCAGTGAGTATGGCGCCGGCATCGGTCGGACGACAGGTCCGGATCGTCGGAACGGGTCTGATCGGAGCAAGCCTGGGAATAGCTTTGTCGCGGTCAGGTTTTCAGGTCTCGTTGGAGGACCCGTCACCCACGGCCGTGGCGCTGGCACGAGACCTCGGCGCCGGTGTTCTGGCGGCAGACACCGCAGCCGTCCCGGACGTGGTCGTGGTCGCCGCGCCTCCTGATGTTGTGGCCGACGTGGTAGCCGTGGAGCTATCACGGTGGCCGGACGCGGTGGTCACCGACGCGGCGAGCGTCAAGGGTGCGGTGCTGACCGCCTTGCAGGACAGGGGAGCTGACCTTTCGCGTTACGTCGGTTCGCACCCCATGGCGGGCCGGGAGAAGTCAGGCGCAATGGCGGCCCAGGGCGATCTGTTCGAAGGGCGCTCCTGGGTTGTGGCACCGGGACCGCAAGCCTCGCCGGGCGCTATCGACATGGTGCGCAAGGTCGCTGAAGCCGCGGGATCGGTCGTGCTCATCATGACCCCAGACGAGCACGACGCTGCCGTGGCCGCCGTCTCTCACGTCCCTCAGATCGCTGCGAGCCTGGTGGCCAGCCGTCTGCGTGATCTGCCACCGGGGGCGGTTGCCCTCTCGGGACAGGGAGTCCGCGACGTCACCCGCATTGCAGCCAGTGACCCGGGTATGTGGACCCAGATACTGGCCGGCAACGCACCGGCGGTCCGTGGTGTCCTCGAGTCACTCGCCAAGGAGCTTGACGGGGTCCTCGTGGCCTTGCGCCTACTGGAGTCGGACCCGGGCGTGGGCAGCGTGGGCGCCCGGGCGGTCCTTGCCAGAGCCGTCGCCGATGGCAACGCCGGGCACGCCCTGATCCCGGGCAAGCATGGCGCGCCCCCGACGACATACGCCACGGTCATTGTCGTAGTCCCGGATGAGCCTGGTGCGTTGGGTCGACTGCTTCACGACGTGGGCGAAGCCGGGGTCAACATGGAGGACCTGCACCTGGAACACGAGATCGGCCAGTCGTTCGGCCTTGCCGAGCTTTCCGTGCTTCCGGCCGCGGTCCAACCCCTGATCGCGGCGTTGAGCTCTCTGGGCTGGCCCGTACACGAGTAGTCCGACAGGACATCCTCACCTGTGCATGCCAGCACCAGTTACTGACCACCCTGATGGATGCGCAGGGTTCCACCTTGCGGTGGAACCCTGCCATGGGCTGTCAGTGCACAGTGACGGCACGGCACCCGAACTGGACGCTGGTGCCGGGGCCGGTGTTGATCCCGTACAGGCAGACCGTATGGGTGCCGGCCGTGGTTGCCATCTTGAGGTTGTAGCCGTGGTTGGGCCCGCTTGCGGGGTATACCGCACCGACGTCGGTCCTGGACTGGTTGGCCCAGGTCATCGCATTTGCCCGGCTGTCGATGTACATCTGGACGATGATGGGTGCGCTGGTGTCGGGGTCTATCGCCCATCCGCCGGCGGTGACGCTTTGCGGCCCGGCGTTGACCGCGTCGATCGCCCCGAACGGGTTACTGGACACGGTGACGGTACGACAGCCGAGCTTGGTGCTGGTGCCGGGGCCGGTGTTGATCCCGTACACGCAGACCGTATGGGTGCCAGGGGTGGTTGCCATCGTCAGATGGTAGCCGTGGTTGGGCCCGCTTGAGGGGTACACCGCACCGACGTCGGTCCTGGACTGGTTGGCCCAGGTCACCGCATTTGCCCGGTCGTCGATGTACATCTGGACGATGATGGGTGCGCTGGTGTCGGGGTCTATCGCCCATCCGGCGGCGGTGACGCTCAGGGGCCCTGCGTTCACCGCGTCGACCACCCCAAAGGGGTTGTGACTGGGCGTGGGGGTGGCCGCGGACATGATGGCGGCGGCCCCGGCGCGGATCTCGGGCAGCTTGGCGTACAGAGAGTCACCCGGGCAGGTGGTTCCGCCCACATCGCGATGGCCGGAGATTCGCTGGATATGCGTGCCCGACGGCGCTGTGACCGGGCTCGCGCCGATGGCTGGGATGCCGGCCACCGAGAGCTTCCACGCGAGGATCCTCTTGAACGCATCGGTCATCGCCTGCGGAACCGTGGCAGAAGTGAAGGTGCCTATCCCGGAGACACCAGTGGACACCGTGTTGTAGTTGTAGACGTGCCCACCGATGACGGGCTTGTCCACCCCGCCGTAGCGACCCTCCCAGATGCGGCCGAAGCGGTCGACCAGGAAGTTGTACCCGATGTCGCCCCAGCCCAGAGTCTGCGCGTGGTATGCGTAGATGCCGCGGATGATTCCGGGTACCTGGTCGGGGGTGTAGTCGTTGGAGCTGTCGGTGTGGTGTACGAAACCGACGTCGATCTTGCCGTAGGACGGGTCCCAGTTCATCATGGACTCGTCGGCGCCCCACTGGGCCCGCGTGTAGATGGTGGGCATGGTGGTGTCCGCTGAGGCCGCACCGGGTGCCTGCTGGACGTTGTCTGCGCTGGAGGTGCCCGGGTCGACAGCCTGGACCGTGGCAGCCGGGACCTTGGCTCCGGTGGTCAGGGAACGTACCTCATACTTCGATGCGCCGGTCACGACGTACGGGTCGGTCCCGACGGTGGCGGTGGTCCCGTCCTTGCCCCCGTCAATAACGCTCAGTGGTTGCCACTGGCTCCAGGTCGCACCCGCGCGGGTACGGATCTGGAACTGGCTACCGGCTGGCAGGCCGCCCTTGGGCCAGGTCACCCCCACTACGGTCACAGCGCCGGAAACATCCTGGGCCGCAGTCACTGCGGCGGCCTGCGCGGTGGTGACCGGGTCGGGGGCTCCGGGCGTACTCGCCGCTGAACTGGTGGCATCGGTGGCGGTCCGCAACGCCGGCACAGAGGACTTCACGAAGCCCACGTGGCGAACGTGGGCGGAGACCGGGTGCGGGCGGCCCGGCGAGGAGACCTGGGGGAAGCCGGTGATCATTGGCACCGCCGCAAGCACACCGGCCATGGCAGCGACCCGACCGCGCCTGAACAACCCCATGCTGGAAGCCCGCCGGGGGTCCGAGAAGGTATCCGTATGCCTGCGATCCATCATTGCATCCCTTTGCGGCTGCTTCTGGGGCTGGGTTGCTTGACCCAACCCGCAACGCCCGATTTTCGGCCGCTGTACTAAACGCTGGCACCGGCTCCGGGAGGCCGTGGCTGGATCAAGGCAAAGTGGGACAAACAGCCCACTGCTTTCTGGCCGAACGGACTACAGAAAGTCCCCAGGGCTTGCGACGATGACGGCATGAAGGTTGCGGGCGGTGGCGCAAGGACATCCGGGTCTGACGGGTCTGAGGTGGTCGTGATGACGTGGCTCCTTGAGGATGACCCATCGATCAGGTGGCAGGTGCTTGGTGATCTCTTGCACGCCTCACAAGAGGTAATCGACACCGAACGAGCAAGGGTCGCAGTCCAGGGCTGGGGGGCTGCACTGCTCGCCGCCCAGTCCGCGGACGGGCGCTGGGCGGATGCTCTCTACAGTCCCAAGTGGACCTCGACGACGTACACCCTGCTTCTACTGCACTGGCTAGGCCTGCCACCAGGCAACAAGCAGGCAGTCAGCGGCTGCCGGCAGGTGTGGGACGGTGCCCGGTTCTTCGAGGGCGGCCTCACCCTCGCCAAGAGCATCCGCCAGCCCGAGACGTGCATCACGGCGATGCTCGTGTTGCTGGCGTCTTCGTTCGGCCACCGCGATGATCGGCTGGATCCTGCAGTCCAATGGCTCTGTGAGCAACAACTGGCAGATGGCGGCTGGAACTGCCAGTCGGTCCGCTCGGGGTCACGACACGGTTCGTTCAACACCACTATCTCGGCGTTGGACGCGCTGCTCCAGTACCAGCATTCGGGCGGTGGGCTCTTGGTATCGAGCAGCATGCAGCGCGGTCGCACGTTCTTCCTTGATCACCAGCTGTACCGCTCGCATCGAACCGGCGAGGTCGTGAACACGGCGTTCACCCGGTTCCCCTTTCCGCCGCAATGGCACTTCGACATCCTGCGCGGGCTCGAGCACTTTCGGGCGGCCGGCTCGGCCGCAGATCCGCGACTGGGCGATGCCGTCAAGGTCATCCGGCGCGCACGGCGTGCCGACGGGACATGGCCGGTTCAGCGGGCTCACCCCGGCAAGACGTGGTTTCGGATGGAACCGGCCGGACCCAGCCGCTGGGCGACCTTACGCGCCCTTCGGGTTCTCCGGTGGTGGGATGGCGGGGCGCCCATCTGAACACCGTCGCGGGGCTCTGAGCACTGTCGCGGGATGATATCAACACGAAGCGTGGGGTGAATTCATCAAGCGTTGTATTAATCGCCGACTAGAACTAGCATCGGCCCCATGCGAGCCATGATCGTCAAGGAGTTCCGCGAGCTGCGCCGCGACAAGCGCACCCTGGCCATGCTGATCGCGATGCCACTACTGCTGCTGGTGATCTTCGGTTATGCAGCCAACTTCGAGGTCAAGACCGTCAAAGCCGCGGTAGTGGGACCGCAGGCCACCCAGTTCGCCGCGATGTTGCCTTCGTCGTTCTTTAACGTCACGGTGATTCGGCCCTCGGATAACCAGGCCGACGCCGTGCGGATGCTGCAGGACAGGACGGTCAACGTCGTCATCATCACCGGCCAGAAGCCGGTGCTCGCCCAGGTCGACGGCTCGAACCTGTTCGCCTCGCAGTCGATCGTGTCGGTGCTCAACAAATCGGGCGGCCAGGTCAGCACGCAGATCTTGTTCAACCCCGAGCTCAAGACCTCCTGGGTGATGGTCCCGGCCATCATCGGACTCATCCTCACGTTCATCGGCACGATCGTGACCAGCATCGGTCTGGTGCGCGAGCGTGAGACGGGGACCCTCGAGCAGCTGGCCGTCATGCCCATCAAACCCAGCACCGTGATCTTGGGGAAGATCTCCCCGTACTTCCTGGTGGCCGCGATCGACATGACCATCATCACGGGGCTGGGCATGCTTCTCTTCGGTGTGCCATTCAACGGCAACGTGTTTGTGTTCGTGCTCGGAGCCGCGCTGTTCCTGTTCGTGGTGCTCGGGCTCGGCGTCTTCATCTCGACCGTCTCGCAGACTGCCGGCCAGGCGATCCAGACCGCCTTCATGTTCCTGCTGCCACAGATCCTGCTGTCCGGCGTGATCTTCCCGCTCGACTCCATGGCGGCTGGGGTCAGGTGGATCGGCTACCTGCTGCCCCTGACGTACTTCACGATGATCTCTCAGGGCGTGATGCTGCGGGGTGCGTCGCTTGCGTCGCTGTGGTTGCCATTCCTCATGCTCACGGTGATGGCCGTCGTGGTGTTTAGTGGGGCCACGCTGCGGTTCCGTCGCGACCTGGCGCCGGGCCGGCGGCGGCACCGCGGCACTGTCGTCGAACCTGCCGGCCCACCAGCGACCGGGCCGGCCGGCACTGAGCCCGAGGGCGGGTCATGACCTACGCCGTTCGGTCGGCAACCGTACGGTTCGGCGACACCCTCGCTCTGGACGACGTGAGCCTGTTGGTCGAACCGGGATCTGTGGTGGCCGTGGTCGGCGGAGACGGCGCAGGCAAGACCACCCTGCTACGCGCCCTGGTCGGGGAGGTACCGCTGCAGCGGGGCGAGGTCGACGCTCCGCCGCCGGAGGCGATCGGCTACATGCCGGCAACCGCTGGCAGCTGGTTGTCGCTCACGGTCGGGCAGAATATGAACTTCGTTGGCGGCATATATGGGCTATCGGGCGACGCCCTGGCGACCCGTCGTGACGCGTTACTGGACCGGGCCAAACTGCGGATGGCTGTCGACCGGCTGTCCTCACAGCTGTCGGGCGGAATGCGCCGCAAGCTCGGCTTCAGCATGGCAATGGTCCATGACCCGCCGCTGTTGGTGCTCGACGAGCCGAGTACGGGCATTGACCCGGTAAGCCGGGTCGACCTATGGCGACTGGTGTCCGAGGCCGCCTCTGCGGGGGCTGCGGTCGTGATGTCCACGACCTACCTCGACGAGGCCGAACGGGCCGCAAGCCTGCTGGCTCTGGACGGCGGCCGAACCCTGGCAAGCGGAACGCTGGCCGAAGTGCTCAACTCGTTCAGCGGCGCCATCACACGCACCGCCACGCCCGCGCGGCGGACGTGGGCGTGGCGGCGCGGCCGTGAGTACCACGAATACTGGCCCATGACCGCCGACATGCCTCTCGACGCGGTGGCCATCACCCCGGACCTCGAGGACGTGGTCATCACCTTGTCACTGCTCAAGCGACACGACCGCGAGCCGGCGTCATGACCACCCGTGGTGCGACCGGCACCCATCCCGCGGTGCTGCTTGCGGCCGACCGGGTCAGCCGCAGGTTCGGAGCCTTCACCGCGGTTGAGAACGTCACGATGCACGTCGGGCCAGGGGAGGTCGTCGGTCTGCTCGGCGCCAACGGCGCCGGTAAGACGACCCTGATTCGCATGCTCCTCGGACTCCTCGCGACCACCGTCGGTGACGTCGAGCTGCTCGGCGGTCCACCCGACCGCGAGCTTCGTCGACGTCTTGGCTACGTACCACAAGGTCTCGGGCTGTACGGGGACCTCACCGTGGCCGAGAACCTCGCATTTACCTCGCAGGCGTACGGGACTACTGCGCCCGAACTACCCGAGTCTCTGCGCCCGGTCGTCGACCGGCTCGTGGCAGATCTCCCTCTCGGCCTCCAGAGACAGCTCGCCTTCCTGGCCGCACTCGCGCACGATCCTGAGGTGCTGGTTCTCGACGAACCGACCTCCGGTGTCGACGCGCTCGCCCGGGCGGCGCTGTGGGACACCATCCACGAGCAGGCCGAGAAGGGTGTTGGCGTGCTGGTGACCACGCACAACATGGCCGAGGCCGAGCAATGCGACCGACTCCTGCTGATGTCGTCGGCGCGCCTCGTCGCACAGGGCAGCGAGGCCGACATCATCGGATCGACCACAGCCATCGCCATCCGCACCAACGACTGGGCACAGGCGTTCGCTGTGCTCAACGAGGCCGGTCAGCCGGTGATGTTGGCCGGGCGCGACGTGCGGGTCGCCGATGCCGACGCCGAACAGGTCGCCACGATCCTTACCGACGCGGGGATGACAGCCGACGTCACCGGGGTTCCGGCCACCATCGAGGAACGAATGATGGTGCTCGCCCGCGCCCCGCAGGACCCCTGATGCCCCCTCGG
>CABDZK010000252.1_pt1 | contig 12629 bp, 10 predicted proteins | sample 3132141 | NCBI WGS metagenome assembly CABDZK01 (sample SAMEA5534340, study PRJEB31848) | metagenome | biome: tundra; feature: field; material: soil | place: USA | collected 2013-05 | depth 0.45 m | reverse complement strand
GCGCCGACCTTGAGCCGGACCATCCGGTCGACGTACTCCTGCGGGGTGCCCAGGCCGTAGATACAGGACACGGAGGCCACCACGATGACGTCGCGTCTGGTCAGCAATGAGTTGGTCGCACTGTGCCGCAGCCGCTCCACCTCGTCGTTGATCGAGGAGTCCTTCTCGATGTAGGTGTCGGTCTGGGCGATGTACGCCTCTGGCTGGTAGTAGTCGTAATAGCTGACGAAGTACTCGACGGCGTTGTCCGGCAACAGCTCCCGGAACTCATTGGCCAGCTGGGCGGCAAGCGTCTTGTTGGGCGCCATCACCAGGGTCGGGCGTTGGACCTGCTCAATCAACCAGGCAGCGGTGGCCGACTTGCCTGTGCCGGTGGCACCCAGGAGCACGACGTCCTGCTCGCCCGCCTGGATCCGCTTGGTCAGGTCGGCGATTGCCGTCGGCTGGTCGCCGCTGGGCTCGAAGTCGGCGACCACGCGGAATGGGGCAACCGTGCGCTGAAGATCCGTTGTGGGACGCATGTCTTAACCGTAGACGTCGCCACCGACAGCGGTCACTGTCCAGCTCTTGCCCGAGCGGCGCCACCGAGAACCGTGGGTCGGGCTCGTCGCCGTGAGCGTGGACGCTCTGCGGCTTACGCTGATCGCTCACGTGCTGCCCCATCCGGTATGCCCAGCCCATGCGTCCGCTCGCGCGAACGCCTTCTCCAACCATGGCCCCTTGACTGCGAAGTATTGCCCCGTGGCGCTCGATGACTGCGCCAGCTGGCGCTCGAGTGCGCCGTAGGCATCACGTTCGCCGGCTTCCGCGCGGAGCCAGTCCCGCAGCAGCAGCGCCCTGCGCCAGGCCGGTCCATCGATCTCGCGTACCTGCACTCGCGCGATCCGGCCTGGGTCCGCGCTGCCATGGACACGCTGGCGCGTGCGCGTCTGATCATCGATCCATGCCAGCGGGCCCCCCGACGCGTGCTCCTCCGCCTCCGATCGGGGAAACCCTTTGTCCGCCAGCGCGCGGACGAATGCCTCTTCGTCAGCATCCGCCAGCACGCGCACGCCGACCTGCAGATCGATCACATCCTCGGCGATCAGACCCGGAACACTGGTGGGCCCGATGTGCTCGACGGCCACCACCTTGTTCCCCAGGCCCAGAGCCACCCGCCGGATCAGCCGCGCCGCCGTCAACGGCCACGAATCGTCGTACGCCACGAGGGCTGGGGGCTCCGGTCGGCGGCTCGGCGAACCACTCATCAGGTTGTCGTTGAAACCCAGGATCCTCTCGTGCCACAGAGCGTCGACCTGGGCCAGAAGCCCAGCCACGGTCCCGTTGTTGTCCAGCCACGCATCGGCAGCCGCTCGCCGCCTGCGATCGCTGGCCTGCACCGCGATGCGGGCTCGCGCGTCGGCCGCCGTGAAGCCGCGCCCACCGGTAAGGCGCGCCATGCGGATGTCCTCGTCAGCGCCGACGACCACGGTGAGGTGATAGGTCGCGGCCATGTCCAGCTCGGCGAGCAGCGGAACTTCATGGACCACAATCTCCTCGGGCGCTGCCGACTCCAGCAGCGAGCGGGTTCGCGCACCGATCAGCGGGTGGGTGATGGCTTCCAGATCCTTGCGCGCCTGCTCATCGGCAAAGACGATCCCGCCCAAGGCGCCACGATCCAGAGAACCATCGGGTGCGATAACCGCGTCACCGAAGCGTTGGCGGATCGCTCCCAGACCGGCCGAGTCGACGGCGACAACCTCACGCGCCAGCTGGTCGGCGTCGATGACGAAAGCCCCAAGCTCCCGAAACCGCTGTGCGACGGTCGATTTGCCCGAGCCGATCCCGCCCGTGAGGCCTACCCGCAGCATGTCGGCAGCCTATCGCCTGCCGATCACGCTGCTGCCCGAGATGGGTTCGGCGACGATTGTCATCAATTCTTCACACTGGCGGAATATCCGAGGAGATCATTGGCAATAGGCTTCGGAACAAGGGCGTCCGCAAATAGGATGTCTATCACTTCTCACTGATGCCTTCCGGATGACAGGTCACCCCCGAAGGCGGATGGTGAGCCGTAGCGGATTGGCATGATGCCGATCCCGCGCACTATGTAGGGACCATCCGAAGGAGTATCAGATGTCTCGCAGGACCAGTCGGCTAACAGCTGTCGCCGCACTCTGTACCGTCGGGTTGGCGGTGACCGCGTGTAGCGGCACCATCAAATCCACGACCGGCGCGTCGGGAAACACGACATCCGGACCGCCCGCCGTGAGCGGGGGCACGCTGAACATGCTCGGTACCGGCGACGTGACCTACATGGATCCCAACATCAGCTACTACAGCCTCGACTACCTCATTGAGCGGATGTGGACCCGCCAGCTGTTCGCCAACCCGGCCATCCCCGGTAAGACCACGACCACGGTCCCGGACCTGGCCACCGAGCTGCCCACCACGGCCAACGGTGGCATCAGCGCGGACGGCAAGACCTACACCATCAAGATCAGACAGGGCGCCAAGTGGGACACCAGTCCGGCCCGTCAGGTGACTGCCGCCGACATGGTCCGGGGTGTCATGCGGACGTGCAACCCCGTCCAGCCGTTCGGTGGGATTCCGGACTTCAACGATCTCATCGTTGGCTACTCCACATTCTGCAGCGGCTTTGCCAAGGTCGGTAGCACTGCCCCAGCCATTGGGGCCTACATGAACAAGACGGCGTTGCCGGGGGTCGTAGCCAAGGACGACTCCACGGTCGTCTTCACGCTGACGCACCCAGCCACCTACTTCACGGACATGTTGACTCTGGCTGCGTTCTCACCGGCCCCGGTGGAGATCAACCAGTACGTTCCGGCAAGTTCCACTGCGGCGACGCACACGATCTCCGACGGTCCGTACAAGGTCGACTCCTACGTCCCGACCAAGTCGATCAACCTCAGCCGCAACCCGGCGTGGGACGCCGCGACAGACCCTATTCGCAAGGCCTACGTCGACAAGATCGTCCTCAGCGAGACGAACACCCAGGACTCCATCCAGCAACAGCTGGAGACCGGCACACCGAGCGCTGACATGGAGTTCGACTCCTTCCCGCCACCGAATCAGCTCCCGGCGCTGATCGCGAAGGGCGACCCGAACCTCAACATCGGTCCGTCCTCGTCGAGCAACCCTTACATCCTTTTCAACACGGTCTCACCGAACAACAACAAGGCACTTGCCAACGTGAAGGTGCGACAGGCCCTGTCCTACGCAATCAACCGGAGCAACATCATCCAGGTGCTCGGTGGGCCTAAGCTCAACCCGCCACTGACCCACGTGCTGCCGCCGGTCATCGTGGGCGGCGAGTCGAACTTCGACCTCTACCCCTACAACCCCGCCAAGGCCAAGCAGATGCTGAGCGCGGCCGGGTTCCCCAACGGGCTCACTGTGAAGTTCCTCTACCGGAGCTCCTCCCAGGGCAGCACCAAATCGTTCCAGACCGTCCAGCAGGACCTGTCCAAGGTCGGCATCAAGGTCGTGGGCGTCCCGTCACCGAACGCCGACTTCTACAACAAGTACCTGATGGTTCCGGCAGTGGCCCAACGCGGCGTCTGGGATCTCACGAACGCCGGCTGGGCCTCGGACTGGTACGGCAACGCGGCGCTGTCCTTCTTCAACCCGCTGTTCGCCGGTAAGCCGTCCTTCCCGCCGGTTGGCAGCAACTTCGGGCTCTACAACAGTCCGGCCGCCAACCAGGCGATCACTGCCGCGGTCAACGCAACCACGCCTGAGGAAGCCAAGAGCCTGTGGGCCGCGGCCGACAGGGCGGTCATGGCGGATGCACCGTTCGTCCCGATCACCAACCCGCAGCAGCCGAACTACCACGCGTCCCAGGTGCACAACGCCGTCTACGTCCCGACCATGCAGCAGTTCGACCCCACGAACGTCTGGATCGAGAAAGCCAAGCAGGGCGGCTGATCGCACCGATGGCACTACTTGAGGTCCGTGACCTCCAGGTGTCGTTCGACACCCCCGACGGCGTGGTTCGCGCCGTTCGGGGGTTGTCGTTCGACGTTGAACGTGGCACCACCCTGGCCATCGTCGGCGAGTCCGGATCAGGCAAGAGCGTCGCGACCCAGACGATCACCGGTCTGACCCGTGGCGCTTCGATCTCCGGCTCCGCCGTGTTCGACGGGGCCGAGCTGCTCGGGGCGGACATGGAGACCCTGCGCCGGGTCCGGGGAGCCCAGATCGGCATGATCTTCCAGGACCCGCTGTCCAGCCTGCACCCGTACTACACCGTGGGCTGGCAGATCGTGGAGATGATCCAGGCCCACGATCGTTCGACATCCAAGGCCGCCGCACGTCGCCGGGCCGCCGAGCTGCTGACGCTCGTGGGCATCCCGCGCGCCGAGTCCCGGATCGACGACTACCCGCACCAGTTCTCCGGCGGCATGCGGCAACGCGTCATGATCGCCATGGCCATGGCTCTCAACCCGGCGTTGCTCATCGCGGACGAGCCCACGACGGCGCTCGACGTGACGGTGCAGGCCCAGGTGCTGGGTGTCATGCGCACCCTGCAGAAGGAGTTCGGTACCGCGATCATCTTGATCACCCACGATCTGGGCGTGGTTGCCGAGATGTCGGACGAGGTCGTCGTGATGTATGCCGGGGTGGTCATGGAGCACGCATCCCGTCGCACGCTCTTCTATCGTCACCATCACCCCTACACCGAGGGGCTGCTCGCCTCTCTTCCCGCCCGGTCCAAACCGGGCGAACGGCTGACCCCCATCGCCGGAGTTCCACCCAGCCTGATCCGGCTGCCTGAGGGGTGTCCCTTTGCCCCTCGGTGCCGGTATGCCTTCGACAAGTGCCTGGCTGAGACCCCGCCGCTGACCACGGTGTACGAGGACGCGAGCCACCAGTCCGCCTGCTGGCTGTCCGCTGACGAATCGGTGCGCGAGACCCAGCGCGCCGAGTCATACGCGGAAAAGGCCCCGCATGAGTGACAACGACAACTCAGCCGGCCTCGGGTCAGCGCCCTCGAGCCCGAAGGACGTCGTGAGCGCGGAGCCGCTCCTGCGGCTGGACAACGTGAGCAAAGCATTCCCCGTGCACAGCACCAGCCTGTTCACGCGCACGCGTGAGTTCGTGCACGCGGTCGACGACGTCTCGCTGGAGGTCCGCCCGGGCGAGACGCTCGGACTGGTCGGCGAGACCGGCTGCGGCAAGTCCACGCTTGCCCGGTGCATCGCACGGCTCTACGACCTGACCAGCGGTTCGGTCACCTTTGATGGCAAGGACATCAGCCATCTGTCGCGGCGAGAGATGCGCCCCCTGCGTCGCGAGATCCAGATGATCTTCCAGGACCCCTACGGCTCCCTGAACCCACGTCGGCGGGTCGGCTCGATCATCGGCGACCCCTTTGTCATCCATGGGATCGACTCCCGGGCGGACCGGAAGAAGAAGGTCCAGGACCTGATGGAGCTGGTCGGGCTCAACCCCGAGCACTACAACCGCTTCCCTGCGGAGTTCTCGGGTGGGCAACGTCAGCGCATCGGCACCGCACGAGCCCTGGCACTGCGGCCACGCATGGTCATCTGTGACGAGCCGGTGTCGGCACTCGACGTCTCCATCCAAGCCCAGATCATCAACATGCTCAAAGACCTGCAGGACGACTTCGGGCTGACCTACATCTTCATCTCTCACGACCTGTCCGTGGTCCGGCACGTCAGCGACCGAATCGCCGTCATGTATCTGGGTCGCATCGTCGAAGTAGCGCCGTCGTCGGAGATATTCGAGCGCAGCCGCCACCCGTACACACGTGCACTGCTCTCGGCCCTCCCGGTCGCCGACCCGGATACCGCCGACCGTCGCGAACGTATCGTCCTTGTCGGCGACATCCCCTCCCCCACCAACCCACCCAGCGGCTGCCGTTTCCACACCCGCTGCCCCAAGGCACGCCCGGACTGCGTCCAGATCGAACCGGTGCTCGAGCAGGTGTTCGACGACGGAGCCGAGCACCTGACGGCCTGCCTGCACCCTCTCGCACTTGACGAGGACATGGCTTTGGCCAAACCGCAGATCGAGGACTCAGAGATCCTCATGGCACCCACCCCAGGGCTTGAGACGAACACAGGAGGCACGCCATGAGCCTGGACCCGACGGGTTTGGCCGAGGCAGCCGAGGCTGTCGACTACACCGGAATTGGGCCTGATACTCCCGAGGGAAAGAAGATCGAGGGACGCGGCCCATGGTTGCTCGCGTGGCAACGACTGCGCCGCGATCGCGTCGCCATGATCTCGCTCGTCATCATCGTCCTCATCGTTCTGATGGCGATCCTCGCTCCGCTTGCCTCCATGATCACCGGCCACCCACCGAACGAGCAGTACCGCCAGATCGGGCTGACCCCCGATGGCCTGCCCATGGGCCCCTCGAGCCAGTTCTGGATGGGCACCGACGATCTGGGCCGCGACATCTTTGTCCGGATCGCCTACGGCGCGCGGGTCTCGCTGCTCGTCGGTGTCGTCTCCACGGGCATCGCCGTGATGATCGGGGTCGTCGTCGGGCTCGCCGCCGGTTTCTTCGGCGGCCTCGTCGACTCGGTGCTGGCCCGCCTGGTCGACGTGGTCCTGTGCGTTCCGTTCCTGCTCGTGGCGATCGCCCTGGTGTCGATCACCGGTCCGAGCCTGTCGATCACCATCTTCGTGATCGGGTTCTTCAGCTGGGCGTCCGTCGCTCGCATCGTGCGCGGCCAGGTGCTCTCGCTGCGCGAACGGGAGTTCGTGGAGGCAGCAAGGTCGCTGGGCGCGAGCGACTCCCGGATCATGTTTGTGGACATCCTGCCCAACGTGCTGGCTCCGGTCATCGTCTACTCGTCGTTGCTGATCCCCGTGGTGATCACCGTCGAGGCGACATTGTCCTACCTAGGGTTGGGACTGCCACCGCCGACCGCTGACTGGGGCGGGATGATCGCCGATGCCAACGCTTACTACACGACCGCATGGTGGTACCTCTTCTTCCCCGGGGCCGCGCTGCTCACCACGACGTTGGCCTTCAACCTCTTCGGTGACGGTATCCGAGACGCGTTCGACCCCCACTCCGACCAGCTCCTCAAGTAGCCAAGGCGGCGCCTCATGCTTCGTTTCCTTGTCCGCCGGACCGCCCAGGGCGCGCTCGTCCTGTGGTTGATCACGATGGTGGTGTTCGCCCTCTTCTTCGTCGTGCCCAGCAACGTGGCCCGCACGCTGGCCGGTCGCCAGGCATCGCCGCAGACCGTGGCACTGATCCAGCACCGCCTCGGCCTGGACCTGCCGATCTGGAGGCAGTACCTGGGCTTCATCTTCAGGGCCCTGCGCGGTGACCTCGGGTACGACTACTACCACCAGGTGCCGGTCACCACGGTCATCGCCAACGCCGCGCCCATCACCCTCTCCCTCGTGCTGGGCGCAGCCGTAATATGGCTGGCTCTCGGCGTCTTCAACGGAGTGATGTCGGCGATCCATCCGCGATCGTTCCTGGACCGTTCGCTGACCGCGTTCGCGCTGTTCTTCTACTCGATGCCCTCGTTCCTGCTGGGCCTGCTGCTGCTGTACTTCTTCTACTTCCAGCTCACTCTGGCCGGTATACCGATCTTCCCCCCGGGCGGATACGTGCCTCTCAGCCAGGGCGTCGGTCCCTGGGTGGATCACCTCATCCTGCCGTGGCTGACTCTGGCCCTGGTGTCCGCCGCCATCTACACCCGGCTCACCCGCGGGTCGATGCTGGACGTCCTCGGTGAGGACTACATCCGGACCGCGCGGTCCAAGGGGATAGCCGAGCGTCGCGTCATCGGGCGGCACGGTCTGCGCAGTGCGCTGACCCCGGTGGTGACCCAGTTCGGCATCGACCTCGGCGCACTGCTTGGCGGTGCGGTGATAACCGAGACGGTCTTCAGCATGCCCGGCCTCGGCAAGGCGTCCCTTGACGCCCTCACCCAGCAGAACCAGCCAGTGATCATCGCCACCGTGCTGTTGGCCTCGACCGCCATCGTCGTGGCCAACATCGCCGTGGACATGCTGTATGCCGTCCTCGATCCCCGGGTGCGACTGCACTGAACCCTGGGCCCCCGGTGCGACTTGCACCGACCGGGGCCGGCCGACTGGGCAGACCAGCTGTTGGGCAGACGACCACGGCCACATGACCAAGGCTGCACGACGAAGGCCCGGACCATAAGGTCCGGGCCTTCGTTCGGGTCAGTGGGGCGTCAGGCGACGCCCCATGGCACTCCCCTGCGAGTGGGAGGTGCCCCCCCCCATCGTGGTGATCAGTTGCCGGTGAGCTTCTCACGCAGAGCAGCGAGCGCCTCATCCGAAGCCAGCGTGCCCTCGGCAGGAGAGGAGTCCGACGATGAGGACGACGAGGAAGAACCGTTCGACTCTGAAGGCGATGAGCCATTGGAGGAGTAGCTGGTCGGCTTCTCCGGGTTGGCTGCAGCCTCAGCGTCAGCCTTGATGGCCTCCTCGACCTGAATCTTGTGCGCCTCCCAGCGAGCGTGAGCCTGGGCGTACTGCTTCTCCCACTTCTCGCGCTGCTCCTCATGACCGCCGACCCATTCGTTGGTCTCGGGGTCGAAGCCTTCGGGGTACTTGTAGTTGCCGGCCTCGTCGTACTCGGCAGCCATGCCGTACATCGTCGGGTCGAACTCGGCGACCGCGCCGCTGGGGTCGTTCGCCTGCTTTAGCGAGAGCGAGATGCGGCGACGTTCGAGGTCGATGTCGATGACCTTGACGAAGATGTCGTCACCAACGTTGACGACCTGCTCCGGCAGCTCCACGTGGCGCTCGGCCAGCTCGGAGATGTGGACCAGGCCCTCGATGCCATCGTCTACACGGACGAAGGCACCGAACGGAACCAGCTTGGTGACCTTGCCCGGGACGACCTGACCGATCGCGTGGGTGCGTGCGAAGTGCTGCCACGGGTCTTCCTGCGTCGCCTTCAGGGACAGCGAGACGCGCTCGCGGTCCATGTCGACGTCGAGCACCTCGACGGTGACCTCCTGGCCGACCTCGACGACCTCGGACGGGTGGTCGATGTGCTTCCAGGACAGCTCGGAGACGTGAACCAGACCGTCGACGCCACCAAGGTCAACGAAGGCACCGAAGTTGACGATGCTGCTGACGACACCGGAGCGGACCTGACCCTTCTGGAGCTCCTTGAGGAACGTCGTGCGAACCTCGGACTGAGTCTGCTCAAGCCATGCGCGGCGGGAAAGGACCACGTTGTTGCGGTTCTTGTCCAGCTCGATGATCTTGGCCTCGATCTCCTTGCCGACATACGGCTGGAGGTCGCGGACGCGGCGCATCTCGACCAGAGAGGCAGGCAGGAAGCCGCGCAGGCCGATGTCGAGGATGAGTCCACCCTTGACGACCTCGATGACGGTTCCGGTGACGACGCCGTCCTCTTCCTTGATCTTCTCGATGGTGCCCCAGGCGCGCTCGGACTGTGCGCGCTTCTTGGACAGGATCAGGCGGCCTTCCTTGTCCTCCTTCTGCAGGACGAGGGCCTCGACTGCATCACCCACGGAAACGACCTCGGACGGGTCGACGTCGTGCTTGATGGAGAGCTCACGGGAGGGGATGACACCCTCGGTCTTGTAGCCGATGTCGAGCAGGACCTCGTCACGGTCGACCTTGACGATGATTCCTTCGACGATATCGCCATCGCTGAAGTGCTTGATCGTCGCGTCGATTGCGGCGAGCAGCTCCTCCTCAGATCCGATGTCGTTGATCGCGACCTGGGGGCTGGCCTTTACGGCCGGGCTGGCAGTCATGTAGTTGGGACTCCGATTGGGGACAGATTGACTAAAGGCTTGCGGCACAAGAGATGCCGGGTGCCCGGGTGGACGGTGCAAGGTGGAAATAGATGTGCTTTTGACACGCTTACTGACACGCTTATGAGGGCGACCGCTGACGGACACCTGAAAATTCTCATAGCATGACCTGCAAACCTTACCGATGACCACTCACTCAGGTCAACGCCGGGGGTATGCGGCAGGATGGAGAGCGTGAGCGACGCGGGCGAGAACAAGGACCGACACGATGGCCGAGGCGAGAATCCGGACAAGAATTCATCGGGGGCGGCTCGACGGGAAGCCGATCCGATAGAGACGGCCCGCGCCAACCGGACCTGGTGGGACACCGAGGCGGACGGGTACTACGCCGAGCATGGGTCCTTCCTCGGCGATGACGATTTCGTATGGGGGCCCGAGGGCTTGCGCGAGGCCGACGCCGGCTTGCTCGGCGAGATCCGTGGCGCAAACCTGCTCGAGATCGGCGCCGGAGCAGCTCAGTGCAGCCGGTATGCCGCACGACAGGGTGCCCGCGTGGTCGCCACCGACATCTCCGGCGGCATGCTGCGCCAGGGGGCCGACCTCAATGCGCGTTTCGCGGCCGCGTCAGGATTGACCGTGCCGCTCGTGCAGTGCGACGCGACCAGCCTCCCATTCGCTGACTGCTCCTTCGATACGGTTTTCACGTCATACGGCGCCGTGCCATTCGTGGCGGACTCGGCCGCCCTGATGGCGCAGGCGGCCCGGGTGCTTCGCCCTGGCGGGCGGTTCGTCTTCTCCACGACTCACCCGATCAGGTGGGCGCTGCCAGATGATCCCGGCTACCCGGGGCTGACGGTGAACAGCTCCTACTTCGACCGGACTCCCTATGTCGAGCAGGAGTCAGGGGCCACGACCTATGTCGAACATCACCGCACGCTGGGCGATCGGGTGCGTGAGCTCACGGCCGCCGGACTCTGCCTTGTCGATCTCGTCGAGCCAGAATGGCAGAAGGAGAACCAACAGGTCTGGGGCGGCTGGAGTCCCCTGCGTGGCGCCCTCATTCCGGGGACGGCGATTTTCGTGTGCCAAAAGCGATAGCCAAAGTCGCCGGCCGCCGGTGAGGATGAGAGAGCACCAATAGCCAGGGGTGTATGGGCGACTGCTCGTCCCACCCCTGGCTTGTCGTCAAGCCTGAGCGTTACACGACGCGGCGGCGCAGCAGGATCAGAGCCGCGCCTGCTCCGAACAGCACCAAGGCTCCCACTCCCCGGCTAATGCTCGTCACGCCGTCAGTGTTGGCGCCGGCGATCTCCAACGCGTATGCCGTAGTTCCGGCTGCGTTGGCAGGAGCGCCGTAGGCCATCGACTCGGTGTTTGCGCGCTCGGCGCCAGCCACGATGACCGCATACTTCAGGCCGTAGTCGGAGGCAGTGGACTTGCCAGATACGACCAGTTTGGAGGTGCCTTCAACCGACAGCTTGGTCGCGCCTTCGGGAAGGGCCTTGCCGCTGTCAGCGGCCGTTATCAGGCCACCGGCCAGCTGCGCAGAACCCGTGGCCGCGTCATTGAGACCCGACGCAAGCGTGTTGGCCCCATCGGAGAGCTGGGTCGTGCCGTCGTTCAGCTGGGTGACGCCACTGGAGACCTGGCCCAGTCCGGTATAAAGCTGATTTGCGCCCGACGCGAGCTGTTGTGCACCCGAATCCAGCTGGCCAGTCCCGGACTTCAGCTGACCAGCGCCTGCGCCCGCCTGAAGAATGCCAGAAACGAGGTCACCGGATCCCGGCGTTGCGGTGACTGCGCCCGCGGAGAGCTTCTGCGAACCGGTAACTGCGTCTGCAATACCAGTAATCAGCGTGTCCACTCCGGGCAAGATGAGCGTTGCGACGGCGTCCCGAGCGCTAACTGAACCAGTGGCAAGCTTGTCAACCCCTGTCTGAAGTTGCGAAAGGCCTGGGAGGAGCTGTCCGTCGATTCCCGCCCCAGTCAGGCCCAGGGCTCCGCCTGCCGCTGCCGTCTGGGCCTTCAGGCCGCCCGGGTCCGTGGGTGTTAGGACTCCACTTGGCAACACGAGACCGTAGACAGCCTCCGAGAGCAGGACGCAGACATTCGTGGGTGGGAGAGGTATAGCCAAAAGCGAACTGGGCGGAACAACCGGCGGAACCGGTATTGCCGGAGACGACGAGGTTGGGCACGGGGTGCTGGGCGCCATGTCGGACTGCTGGTACGCGCCTATCACCGCGGCACCCAGGGTGGCGATATCTCCGCCAGTGGCTGAGGCCGTGGTCAGTTTGCCGCGCCGGCAATAGCGGCTACACCGACCAGAGCACTCCACAGCGGCACTTTGCCGGCGCTGATAGCGGCCACGACACCACAGACCAGGATCACCATGAACGCGGCGACTGCCCGCCCGACAGCGGTGTCCGGAAGCAACGCCGCACGAACGCCGAATGCGATCCACGTCATGACGAACCCGAGGAAGAAACCACCCAACTTCCCCAATGCCGGGTTATGCGGCACCAGGCCGACAACACCCCCCAGGGCTGCTCCGAGCACAGCGACGTGCTCCAGGTCAGAACCCCCACCGATCAACAAGACAACTGACGCGCAAAGCGCGAGCGCACTGCCGAAGAGCAACTGTCGAAGCATGGTCCACCTCACGAAAGGTAATGCTCTCGCGGGCGCCCAGTGCATCCTTTTTAGGAGAGCAGACTGAGCGGATAGTAGCTGGCTTAGCACGCTGGCGCGTTGTGGAACTCGCGGGGGTCGATTTGCCCTCGATCAGTGGACGGCGTCGTGCCAAGACCCGCCGACCCCGACACTGACCTCCAGCGGGACGTCCATCTCGATCGCTGCGCCCATCTCCTTG
>CABDZK010000244.1_pt1 | contig 12905 bp, 10 predicted proteins | sample 3132141 | NCBI WGS metagenome assembly CABDZK01 (sample SAMEA5534340, study PRJEB31848) | metagenome | biome: tundra; feature: field; material: soil | place: USA | collected 2013-05 | depth 0.45 m | reverse complement strand
AGCACGGCCGTGGTGGCCGCAGCCAAGATCACGACGACCAGGAACGGGGCACGCAGCAGCAGGGCGGTGACCGCCACCGCGAGGCCGGCGGCACGTGCGTCCAAGGTCAACCCACCGCCGCTAGCGGTGAACGTCTGAACCACCACGAGAGCCGACAACAGCGCGACCGGCAACATGGCGGTCACCCGCGACACGATCACCCCGTCCAGCACCTGATGCGGCACGACGTATCCAAGGAACTTCAGAGCGAACCCCAGTGCGCTGGCGAGCAGAACAGTGGTCCACAGCGTCATGTCTGGGTCTGCTCATCAAGAGGTGTGCGGGGGCCCTTGGGGACATCCCGCTCGCGTGGCCCGCGCGAAGGAAGCAGTCCCGCCACGATGGCAGCCAGGGCGGCCACCAGAACGGGTATGCCAGCCGGCGCGAGAGGGGCCACGACCACAGCGATGACGGCGGCGACGGCGGCCACCGCGCGGGCGTCCCCGGACTTCAGCCGCGGCCACAAGAGAGCGCAGAATGCGGCGGGCGCGGCAGCGTCCAGACCGAACCGCCTGGGGTCCCCGAGCGCGTCGCCCACGAGGGCGCCAAGGATGGTCGTGAGATTCCACAGCACGTACACCGCGATTCCGGTGCCCCAGAAGCCAAGCCGCTGGGCGGATGGCTCGGGCTGGCCGATCGCGACGGCAGTCGACTCGTCGATGGTCAGATGGGCGGCGGGCACCCGGCGCAGGCCCCTGACTCCGAGCAGCCGTGACATCTGCAGGCCGTAGAGGCCGTTGCGCATGCCGAGAAGGCTCGAGGTCGCAACCGCAGCAGCCCCGGCCCCGCCAGTAGCGACGATGCCCACGACGGCGAACTGCGAAGCGCCCGAGAAGAGCAGTGCCGACAGGGCAATCGTCTGCCAGAGACTGAGGCCCGCTGCCACCGACACAGCACCGAAGCTGATGCCGTAGGCCCCGGTCGCGACGCTGACCGATAGGCACTGGCGTAGGACTTCTTTGCGGCGCTGGTCAGGCAGGCGGGGGGCGGGCATGGTGTCTGTGGTCATCCCGGCGACAGCTCGGCGGTTAGCCGCACCTCACGGGCGAGGGTTCCGTCCTCGTCGATGAGGCGGTCGCGGTAGGCGCCGTCCGGTGCCAGGCCTGCGTCCGTGAGGAACGCTCGGGTGTCCTGGTCACGAGCGAGAAGCCAGACCGACATCGAGGTGAATCCTCTGCCCCGCAACGTGTCCACCGCCGCGTTGAGCAGTCGCGAGCCGTGACCGCTGCGTCGGGCGTCGGGGTGCACGCCCAGAGCCAGTACCTCGCCCACTTCGCCCGAGGTCTGGCTGGCGTCCGGGTCGATGCTGGGACCTACGGCGGTGAAGCCCACGACCTGTTCCCCGGCGCAGCCCACCAGGAGCACGTGCCGAGGGCTCGGGGGAGTCTTCAGGGAGTCGCGCCAGACGCGCGCGAAGCTTGCGGGGTCGAACTGGTCCACGACCTCCCGCGGCAGGACACTGCCATATGCCGCGCGCCATACCGCTGCCTGGACCAGACCCACCGCAGACGCGTCGTTCGGGCGGGCGATCCGGACACTGGCGTCGGCGACCTGACCGCTCGCGGCGGAGTGGTCGTGGTCGTGGGCGACGTAGGGGTCCTGGGTCATGCGCTCATCCTCCCATGTGGTCCGAGAGGGGGGCGTTCCACGTTGACGTCCAGGTCGCGGTCCTCCAGACGGGCGACCTAAGACGTGCGTCCTAGGACGTGCGTCCTAGGACGTGCGGCCTAGGACGTGCGGCCGCTCCGGGCCCGTTGCGAGCGCAGAGTGCGTTCGTAGGTGACGAAGGCGAAACTGTCATGGGCCTCGCGGGCGGACTCGCGCCAGTCCTCGGCAGAAAAGGCGGGGAAGAAGGCGTCGCCCTCAGGTGACTGATCGATCTCGGTCAGCAGCATCTGGTCGGCGAACGGTATGGCCTGTCGATAGACGTCGCTACCGCCGACCACGAACACGTCTGCGGGCCCGGCCAGTGCGAGGGCCTCGGGCAGCGAGTGCGCCACCTCGACGCTGGGGGCGTGCCAGCCCTGCTGATGGGTGATCACGATCGTGCGACGACCTGGCAGTGAACGACCGATCGACTCGTAGGTCTTGCGCCCCATCACCATGACGTGACCCATCGTGGTGGCCTTGAAATGTGCCAGGTCCTGCGGCAGGTGCCACGGCATGTTGCCCTCGCGCCCGATCACGAGATTGGCGCCCACAGCGGCCAGCACGGTGATCGTCATACGGCGATCGGAGCCTTGATACCTGGGTGGGGGTCATAGCCCACCAGTGTGAGGTCGGACTCGACGAAGTCGTCGATTCCCTTGCGGTCGGGATTGATCAGGAGCTGAGGCAGTGCCCGGGGCTGCCGGGTCAGCTGCAGACGCGCCTGGTCGAGGTGGTTGAGGTAGAGGTGGGCATCGCCCAGGGTGTGCACGAAGTCGCCGGGCTCGAGCTCGCAGACCTGCGCGACCATCATTGTCAGCAACGCATAGGAGGCGATGTTGAAGGGCAAGCCGAGGAATATGTCGGCCGAGCGCTGGTAGAGCTGGCAGGAGAGCCGGCCGTCGACCACATAGAACTGAAACATCGTGTGGCACGGAGGCAGGGCCATGCTCTCGATGTCGGCCACGTTCCATGCGCTGACGATGTGCCGACGCGAGTCCGGGTTCGTGCGGATCGACTCGATCACCGCGGCGATCTGGTCGATGGAGCGACCGTCAGGGGTGGACCAGGAACGCCACTGGTGCCCGTAGATCGGACCCAGGTCACCGTGTTCGTCGGCCCACTCGTCCCAGATCTTCACGCCGCGATCCTGCAACCACCCGACGTTGGTGTCACCGCGCAGGAACCAGACAAGCTCCGCGATGACCGACCTCATGTGCAGCTTCTTGGTCGTCGTGGCCGGGAACCCGGCTGCGAGGTCGAAGCGCATCTGATGGCCGAAGACGCTCAGCGTGCCGGTGCCCGTACGGTCGCCTTTGGCGGTCCCGTTGTCCAGGACGTGGCTGAGAAGGTCCAGATACTGACGCACAAATGAAACGTAGCACTGCGAGGAACCGGATTCGGTTCATTTATTTCGGACCTTCGTGCGTCAGAGCGATATCGTGGCCACATGTCTCAAGCGCCCCTGTTCGGTCGAGTCCTCACTGCCATGGTCACCCCGATGAACTCCGACGGTTCTCTTGACCTGGAGGGCGCGGCGCAACTGGCTGTGCACCTTGTGGACAACGGCCACGACGGGCTGGTCGTCAACGGCACGACCGGTGAGTCGCCCACCACGACGGACTCCGAGAAAGTCGATCTGGTCCGGGTCGTCGTTGAAGCCGTCGGGAACCGGGCGCACATCATCGCCGGCGCCGGCAGCAACAACACCGCCCACACGGTCGAGTGCGCGCGGGCTGCAGCAAAGGCTGGCGCCCACGGCCTGCTGATCGTGACCCCGTACTACAACAAGCCGCCCCAGGAAGGGGTGCTCGCGCACTTCACGACGGTCGCCGACGCAACCGACCTGCCGATGATCGTCTACGACATCCCTGGACGGACAGGCACCCCGATCCACACCGAGACCTTGTTGCGGATGGCCGCCCATCCCCGGATCGTCGCCGTCAAGGACGCCAAGGGTGACCTGTTCGCTGCCAGTGAGGTCATGGCCCAGACCGACCTGCTGTGGTACTCCGGGGATGACGCGCTCAACCTTGCGCACCTCAGCCAGGGCGCCGTCGGCATCGTCAGCGTCGTCGGCCACCTGGCCAGCAGACAGTATGCAGAGATGATCGCCGCCGTCGGCCAGGGCAACCTCCCGCGAGCCATCGAGATTCACCGGCAGCTGATCCCCGTGGTCAACGCCGTCATGCACATCACCCAGGGCCCGATCATGGTCAAGGCCGCACTGCATGATCGGGGCGTCATCGCCTCGGACACTTTGCGGCTCCCGTTGATCTCGGCCACCAACGACCAGCTCGCCCGCGTGCGTGACGGTATTGAACAGTCAGGACTGAGTTGAGTCATCCCCATCCCGAGCTAACCTCACCGCCTGAGCTGGCAAAGGACGCCGTGCGCATTGTGGCGCTCGGGGGCCTGGGCGAGGTCGGGCGCAACATGTCCGTCATTGAGTACGCAGGTCGGCTGCTGATCGTCGACTGCGGAGTGCTCTTCCCCGAGGATCACCACCCCGGCGTCGACTTGATCCTGCCGGATTTCGAGTACATCTCTGGGCGACTCGACGACGTCGAGGCGATCGTGCTCACCCATGGTCACGAGGACCACATCGGGGCTGTGCCTTACCTCCTGCGCCTCAAGGCCGACATCCCGTTGATCGGTTCAACACTGACGTTGGCGATGGTCGAGGCCAAGCTCAAGGAACACAAGATCAAGCCGTTCTCCCTTATGGTCACCGAGGGTCAGCGCGAGAAGCTTGGTGTCTTCGACTGCGAGTTCGTGGCGGTCAACCACTCGATCCCGGACGCGCTCGCCGTGTTCGTCCGTACCCCCGGTGGCACGATCCTGCACACCGGTGACTTCAAGATGGACCAGCTGCCCCTTGACGGTCGAATCACGGACCTGCGGTCGTTCGCCCGGTTCGGCGAAGAGGGCGTAGACCTGTTCATGACCGACTCGACTAACGCCGAGGTACCGGGTTTCACGACCGCAGAGCGCGACATCGCTCCGGCCATCGAGACGGTATTTCGCAACGCGAGCCGCCGGGTCATCGTGGCCTGCTTCTCCTCGCACGTGCACCGCGTACAGCAGGTGCTCGATGCAGCCCACGCCAACGGCCGCAAGGTCGCCATGGTCGGTCGCTCGATGCTTCGCAATATGGGTATCGCCGAGGAGCTCGGTTATCTCAAGGTGCCGCCGGGTGTTCTGGTCGACCTGAAGAAGCTCACCGACTATCCGGACGACAAGATCGTCCTGATCTGCACCGGCTCCCAGGGTGAGCCGATGGCCGCGCTCTCACGGATGGCCAACCGGGACCACACGATCGAGGTTGGCGACGGTGACACCGTGCTGCTCGCGTCCTCGCTGATCCCCGGCAACGAGAACGCTGTCTACCGCATCATCAACGGCCTGATGCGCCTGGGTGCCGATGTCGTGCACAAGGGCAACGCCCAGGTTCACGTCTCAGGTCACGCGAGTGCCGGTGAGCTGCTCTACTGCTACAACATCGTCAAGCCGCGCAATGTCATGCCGGTCCACGGCGAGTGGCGTCACCTCGTCGCTAACGCCGCCCTGGCTGTTCAGACCGGCCTCCCGCGCAACCGGGTCGTCCTGGCCGAGGACGGTGTGGTCGTCGACCTCAGCCACGGGGTGGCGGGCATCGTCGGAGCCGTGCCGTGTGGATACGTGTACGTCGACGGTTCCTCGGTGGGGGAAACCACCGAGGCCCTGCTGAAGGACCGTCGTATCCTGCGTGACGAGGGGTTCGTCACGATCATCGTTGTTCGCGACGCCGCGACAGGAAAGGTAGCTGCCGGCCCCGAGATCCAGACCCGTGGTTTTGCCGAGGACCAGGACGTATTCGACCAGGTGCTTCCCAGGCTCGAGGAGGCGCTGGCCGAGGCGGCCAACAACGGGGTCACCGACTCGTTCCAGCTCCAGCAGATCATCCGCCGGACGGTCGGTTCGTGGCTCGGCGGCCGGTTGCGCCGCCGGCCCATGATCATCCCGATCGTCATCGACGCATAACGACGCCAAACCTGGGACGGTGCGGGAAACCAGCCAAGACCAGGGACGGTGCTGTGGCGATGCGGCCAAACCTCGGGAGGAGATCCCCAACAGTTGGCTCTGTCAGCGGGGGTGACGATGTCGGGGTCCCACGGTCGTGGTCAAACGGTGATTCCGACCTGACAGACGCCCTGGCGGTGAAGCATCTCGGGGGAAGACCGCGGGTGGGCTCAGTGTTGTGGATGCCGGAGTAGTACATCTGCCGAACACCGACCACGCGGCGGTCTGGGCCCGTCTGTCGCCTCACCGTCTCTAACTTGACAAAGGACGGCGAGCATCGTCCCTAGGTTTGGCCGCTCCGCAGGCGTGTGGCGCGTGATCCCGGCGTGTCTTTCGCGTACCGTGACGACCGTGGCGACTCGTACGACTACCCCTGTCCCGCGTCCTAAGTCCGGGGGACGCGGGAAACCGTCCACCGCGGCCAAGGGACGCAGCGGCCAGTCGGCCCCGCGCAAACCCGTACCGCGCAAACCGGCACCCCGGCGCAGCAGAGCCAAGGTCAAGCCTGCGGCCCTGCCTGTAAGGGCCGTTCGTGCCACCTGGATGGGTATCGCGCATGTCGCCGGCGGGACCGTGCGCCGGATCGGGCGCAGCGCCAGCGAGCTCGAGCCGGAGCACCGCCGCGACGGTATCGGACTTTTCCTGCTCGCACTGGCCGTCCTGGTTGCCGCCAGCGAGTGGTGGGGCCTGAAGGGGATGACTGGCAACATCGTCCACGCCGTCGTGGCCGGAACCTTTGGCCGCGTCGCCTATGCCGTTCCGATAGCCTTGCTGCTGTTTGGTATCCGGCTGTTGCGTGCGCCTCAGGACCAGGCGTCGACAAACCGCATCACGATCGGCACGACCGTGTTGACCTTCGCCGCAGCCGGGCTGGTCCACATCTCTGCCGGTCTGCCAAGCCCGCCCGACGGTGCGATCAAGATGAATGATGCGGGCGGCATGATCGGGTTCCTGGCCTCGAGCCCGATTGTCGCTGCCATCAAGACGATCGGGGCCGTCCCTATTCTGCTGCTTGTCGGGTTCTTCGGGATCCTGGTCATGACGGCCACACCGGTCCGGATGATTCCCACCCGTCTGGGCGAGCTGCGTGACCGGCTGCTGCACCATCCGCGCGAGAGCCAGGGTCTTGGCGACGAGGATGACGAGCCGCAGGCGGGTGATCCGGGCGCCACGCGCAAGCTGCGCCGCCGTCCCGGACCCATCAATACCGGTCCGTTCGACGGGGACGAGGCGTTCCGACAGGCCGCCATCGTGGCCAAGGCCAAGGCCGCCAAGCTTGCTGCTGCGGCGGCGTTCCGGCCCGGCGAGAAGCGTCCGACTGCGCCCGGCGTCCTGGCACCCGGAACAACCGCGACCGTCGCAGGGGCGCCGGGAGACTTCGGTGCGGCAGGCCTGGGGGCGCAGCCGGGCGATGTCCTGCGGGGCAAGTCAGTTCTTGAGGCCCCGCCGACCACTCCGATGCCACAGCGGGTGGAACAGCTCTTGCTCGCCGGCGACATCACCTACACGTTGCCCGTCAACACGTTGCTCGAGGCGGGCCGTCCGCACAAGACTCGTAGCATCGCCAACGACGTCGTGGTCGAGTCGCTGACCGAGGTGCTCGACCAGTTCGATATCGACGCCCAGGTCACCGGCTTCAGCCGTGGTCCGACGGTCACCCGTTATGAGGTCGAGCTCGGTCCTGGTATCAAGGTCGAACGGGTCACCGCGCTGTCCAGGAACATCGCCTATGCCGTCGCGTCGGCTGACGTTCGCATCCTGAGCCCGATCCCCGGCAAGCACGCGATCGGCATCGAGATCCCCAACGCTGACCGTGAGAAGGTCAGCCTTGGTGATGTGCTGCGCAGCCAGACGGCACGCAGCAACGAGCACCCGATGGTGGTGGGCGTCGGCAAGGACGTCGAGGGTGGCTACGTCATTGCCAACCTCGCCAAGATGCCGCATCTGCTTGTGGCGGGTGCCACCGGCTCCGGCAAGTCCAGCTTCGTCAACTCGATGATCACCTCGATCTTGATGCGCTCAACGCCGGACGAGGTGCGCATGGTGCTGGTGGACCCCAAGCGGGTGGAGCTAACCGGCTACGAGGGGATTCCGCACCTCATCACACCGATCATCACCAGCCCGAAGAAGGCCGCTGAAGCGTTGCAGTGGGTGGTTCGCGAAATGGATGCCCGTTATGACGACCTGGCCACGTATGGGTTCAAGCACGTTGACGACTTCAACAAGGCGGTCAAGGCCGGGACGCTCAAGCCCTTGCCTGGTTCCCAGCGGGTCATCCATCCCTATCCGTACCTGTTGATCATCGTCGATGAGCTCGCAGACCTGATGATTGTCGCGCCGCGCGACGTCGAGGAGTCGATCGTGCGCATCACTCAGCTCGCGCGGGCGGCCGGCATTCACCTCGTGCTGGCCACGCAGCGACCTTCGGTCGATGTCGTTACCGGCCTGATCAAGGCCAACATCCCGTCCCGGATGGCGTTCGCGACCTCCTCGGTCACCGACTCCAGGGTGGTCCTGGACCAGCCGGGCGCCGAGAAGCTGATTGGGCAGGGTGACGCGTTGTTCCTGCCGATGGGTTCCTCCAAGCCGATGCGGGTGCAGGGCGCATGGGTGACCGAGTCGGAGATCCAGGCGGTCGTCAAGCACGTCAAGGGTCAGCTCACGCCGCACTATCGCGAAGACGTCACCGTGGCCGCGGCCAAGAAGGTGGTCGAGGACGACATCGGCGATGACCTGCAGCTGCTGCTGCAGGCAACAGAACTCGTCATCACCACGCAGTTCGGTTCGACCTCGATGCTGCAGCGCAAGCTTCGTGTCGGCTTCGCCAAGGCCGGCCGGCTGATGGATCTGCTGGAGTCCCGCGGTGTCGTCGGTCCGTCCGAGGGCTCCAAGGCCCGTGACGTCCTGGTCAGGTTCGACGATCTGCCGACGACGCTGGCCCTGATGCGCGGCGAGGAGGTCCCCGACGCCGAGCCGATCTTTGACCGGACAGGCCCGCCGCCAGCTGAACATGTCGACCTGAACGCCACAGCCCCCTCGTCGATCGTCGGGGCGCCGTTGGGTGGCTCGACCCGGGACTCGCTGGTACCTGAGGGCGACGAAGAGGCTGAGGACGAAGGTGACGAGGATGCCTGGTCCCTGACCCGCAACGGTCGACGTGGAGATTTTTGACCAGGTGTCTGGGCGGCGCTATCCCAGTCCAACAGGTCTGGGATAGCGCCGCCTTCGCGGTCTGCTGGGCCGTGCCATGTTGTTGGGCGATGACCAAGGCCGTGCATCGCTGCACGGCAACGCTGAACACGGTCGACGCCGGGCTGGCGGAGACCGTGAACGTTCGTGGAGGGGCCGTCAGAGCCGGACGTGTCCCAACGGCTGACTGTGAAGCCAGAACCCGCAGAGGTGGCGCGTAAGGGGTTGCAAACAGTTGCCAGTTGCGTGCACTTTAGGAACGGTACGGCAGGAATCTCGGTCATTCAGGGCGGCGCGGATGTCAAGATGTATTGTTCGCTGTTTGGACTGAGGTATTCCTAACTACAGCGCCTCATTAGGTCGCCCATTCTCTTGCCCAGTTCAAGTGTCCGGCTGTTCTACCCCGGCGGCGATTTGTGCAATATTGTTGCCCTTATGCGCCCAGGTCAGGCTGTCCGTCGTCCTGTTGTCGTTCTCGCCATCGGTGTGTCACTCCTGTTGTCAGGATGTGCTACCACGTCCCAGTCGGAGCTTGACAAAGCCAAGGCCGCCGGCGCGTCAGAGGAAGCTGCGAAGCAGAGCGCCTCGGCTCAGCAGGACGCGCAGGCGAAGCTCGCCGCCGAGGTTCAGAAGCTGGAGCAACAGCTGGCCGCCAAGACGGCAAGCGCCACGGCATCGACCTCGACACAGGCGCCGGTACAGCCTGTACAGCCGGTACAGCCGCAAGCCACTTCATGCGGATCCAATATCAGCGCGGGCCCCAACACAACTTGTCCCTTCGCGTTGAATGTCGCGGCTGAATACCTCTCCCAGGGCGGCGGGACCATAAGCATCGTGGTGTATAGCCCGGTAACCGGCCAAGATTACACGATGAATTGTGTGGCCGGTGTTCCGTCCGTGTGCAGAGGCGGCAACAATGCCGTCGTCTACATCCGCTGACGGTCACCGTGCGTCGATTGACCACGAATTGATTGGGCCCAGTGACCCTCAGGTGACGACGAGCGCAGGTCGGCCGGTCTGGTGTTCGGTCATGCTCTCGATCACTATCGTGGGTGTCCTATCCGGCTGCCAGGGGACCTCAGGCACGTCCGCGGGTGGCGCGCGCTCTACGACGGCTACGGCTCAGGCAAGAAGCCTGAAGCAGATCGAGCAGGAGACCGAGCGGCTGCGCAGGGAACGCGATCGCCTCAAGGCTGAGCTCTCCCCGGCGGCGACGCAGGCGATGCAGAGCCCCTCTTCGAGCGCATCAGGGACGTCAACGCGGCCACTTTCCTCCGGCGGTGATGCTGCGAGTCTGCGGGTGGGCTTCGACAAGCTGGCCGGGCAGTTGGGCGGATCCGAGGGTCTGGCCTATGCAACGCTGGGCAGCCCAGCCACAACTCAGCTCGGATCGTGGCAAACGGGCCCTGGCTGGTCAACGGTCAAGGTGCCCCTGGCTGTGGCTGCCGTGGCCAAGGCCCATGGCCAGCCAGACGCTGGTGTACAAAGCCTGATGCGACGCTCCATCACGGCCTCTGACAATGAAGCGGCCGAGCAGCTGTGGGCCTCCTTGGGCGAACCGCAGATCGCCGCGGCCCAGGTCCAAGACGTTCTGCGCGCCGGCGGCGATGCTGACACGCGCGTCCAGTCCGAGCGGGTCCGTCCCGGGTTCAGCGCGTTCGGCCAGACGAACTGGTCCCTGACCGACCAGGCTTCCTTTGTTGCGGCGCTGCCATGCATCAGGTACAGCGACGAGGTGCTCGCGCTGATGAGAGATATCGAACCGGATCAGCGCTGGGGGATCGGCGCCGTCGGGCTACCAGCTCAGTTCAAGGGCGGTTGGGGCCCTGGCCTGCGTGGGGGATACCTCGTTCGCCAGATGGGGATCGTCACCCTCGCGAACGGTTCCCGGATCGCTCTGGCCCTTGCTTCCGAGCCTGCCGACGGCCAGTTTGCGGCCGGGACCGCCAACCTGACCGCGCTGGCTGGGTGGGCAGTGACCAATATCAAGGCCACAGGCCGTGGCGGCTGCTGAGCCCGGCTCAGATCATGAGGCGGTAGCCGATGCCCGGCTCGGTGATGAGATACCGTGGCCGGCCGGCGTCGGGTTCGAGCTTGCGGCGCAGCTGGTTGGCATACACGCGCAGATAGTTGGATTCCCGGCCGTAGGACGGTCCCCAGGCGGCACGTAGCAGCGCCGCGTGAGTGACCAGATGACCTGGTGCGGCAGCCAGTGCGGTCAGCAGCCGCCACTCGGTGGGGGTCAGATGAACCTCCTGATCGCCCCGGGTCGCGCGATAGTTGGCGAAGTCCAGAATGAAGTCGGTTGTCGCCACGGTGGGCAGCGCCTCGGCATCGGCGCCTGCTCGGCGGGCAGCGGCTCGCACGCGGGCCAGGAACTCGTCCATGCCAAAGGGCTTGGTGACGTAGTCGTCTGCTCCGGCGTCCAGGGCCTCGACCTTGTCGTCGGACTCCTGTCGCGCCGACAAGACGATCACCGGGACCATGGACGTCTCGCGGACCCGGCGAAGCAATTCGACGCCTTGCATGTCAGGCAGGCCGAGGTCAAGCACGATGATGTCCGGGGGGCGCTCCGCCATGATCTGCAGGGCAGATCGCCCGTCACCGGCAGACTCGACGTCGTAGTCGCGAGCCCGCAGGTTGATGGTGAGGGTGCGCACCATGCGTGGCTCGTCGTCGACGACCAAGATGAAGGTCATGAGCTGCTGTCTCCCCTCGTTGTCTGTGTCATCTCTGGCATCATTGCCCCGTTGTTGTCAACGGTAGGTCGATGACGATAGTCAGCCCGCCGCCCGGCGTGTCCTCGGCGCTCAGCGTGCCGTCCATCGCCTCGGTGAGCCCGCGAGCCACGGCCAGTCCCAGGCCCACACCGTCACCTCGCCCGCTGTCTTCCAGACGCCGGAACGGGGCGAAGATCTCTTCCTTCAAACGGTCCGGGACGCCGATGCCACGGTCGACCACCCGAATCTGGAGCCGGTTGCCGATGACACTGCCGCTGACGACGACCTCCTGGCGTCCGGGTGAGTGCCTCAGTGCGTTCTCTAGAACATTGGCCAGCACGCGGTCGAGCAGGCCTGCGTCCGCACGGAACAGCTGGAGGTCCTTGGGGATCCACGTGCGAACCCGACGGCCTTGATCGCCAAGAGCCGAGATGGCCGGTTTGAGCACGTCCAGAAGGTGCAGGTCCTGTAGATGGGCGGTGACCGACCCGGTTTGCAGCCGTGACATGTCGAGCAGGTTGCCCACCATGGCGTTGAGCCGGTCGGCCGACTCCTCGATGGACTCCAGAAACTCTGCCTCGTCGGCGGCGGACCAGGTGATGTCGTCCTGTCGCAGGCTGGAGACGGCCGCTTTGATGCTGGCCAAGGGTGTTCGAAGGTCGTGTGAGACGCCGGCGAGCAGGGCGGTGCGAGTCCGGCTGTCCTTGGCGAGGCTTCTCGCGGCTCGGGCCTGGGCGAGCAGTTCGTCACGGGTCAGGATCGCCGACGCGTGCGAGGCGAAGGCGGAGACGAGACGCTCCTCATCGGCCTCGATGACCGACCCGCACAGGACAAGCTCGGTCCTGTCGTCCACCGGCGCCCGCACAGGGGCGTCGCGCACCTGGTCGACGTCGAAGGCGTCGGTGCTGGCCAGGACCTTCCACGGTTCGCGAACCGAGTCACGTCGCACGATGGCCCCGGCCTGCATACCAAACGTGTCGCGCGCCTGGTCCAGCAGAGCGGGCAGCTGGTCGGCAGCGCCCAGCAGGGAGCGTGAAAGTTGGGCCAGAACGCGCGCCTCCCGTTCGGTGGCAACGGCTTGAGCTGTGCGCCGGGCACTGAGATGGACCACGGAGGCCACCGCCGTCGCCACCAGCACGAACAGGACCAGGACCGCGGCGTTCCGCGGGTCCGAGATCGTGAAGGTGCGGATTGGTGGGGTGAAGAAGAAGTTGAGCGTGAGGCTGCTTGTCACGGCACAGAACAGCG
>CABDZK010000240.1_pt1 | contig 12945 bp, 15 predicted proteins | sample 3132141 | NCBI WGS metagenome assembly CABDZK01 (sample SAMEA5534340, study PRJEB31848) | metagenome | biome: tundra; feature: field; material: soil | place: USA | collected 2013-05 | depth 0.45 m | reverse complement strand
GTTCATCAGCGCCCCACCCGCGGTCACCGCGCCCTCGAACACGACCGGCTGCAGGTTGGCGCGGGCCGCGTACACCGCGGCCGTATAGCCCGCAGGGCCGGAGCCGATGATGATGACGTCACGAACCCGTTCGGGCCCGGGGGCGTCCGGTTTGTCAGACATGAAAGATGGCCTTTCGTGGACACGGTGCTCTTAAGGCACAGTGGTCTGTGGTTGCTGTAAAGACAGCGCCCGCGGCGGGTCACTGCGGCTGACTCAGGCCAGGGACAGGAAGAGCTTCTCCAGGCTCTGGGCGTCCTCGGACTGCGCGCCCCCGGGCTCGGCAAGACACTGTTTGAGGCTGGTCGCGATGATGGCGAAGCCAGCCCGGTCAAGTGCGTGGTTGACTGCGGCGAGCTGGGTGACGATGTCCTTGCAGTCGCGGCCCTGCTCAATCATGCTCAGGACGCCGCCGATCTGGCCTTGCGCCCTGCGCAGTCGATTCACCACTGCGCCCAGCTCTTCAGGGTTCAGCGCAACCATGGTGACTCCTTTGGTCGGTGGGTCAGGTTGTCAGGGTCAGGATGCAGCGGTAGCCGGCTGGGCGTCGGCCTGGGACTTGGCGATCTGTGCCCGGATGTCGTCCATGTCCAGCTCTCGGATGCTTGCGATGACCTGTTCCAGGGCTGAGGCGGGGAGGGCTCCGGGCTGGCTGAAGACGAGGATCCCCCCGCGGAAGGCCATTAGGGTCGGGATCGATGTGATTCCGGCTGACCCCGCCAGCGACTGCTCGGCTTCCGTGTCGACCTTGCCGAACACGATGTCGGGATGGCTGTCGCTGGCCTTTTCGAAGATCGGGCCGAATGAGCGGCACGGTCCACACCAGGCCGCCCAGAAGTCGACCAGGACGATGTCGTTGTCGAGCACGGTCTGCTCGAAGGATGCTGCGGTCAGTGCTTGGGTGGTCATAAGGGCTCCGTCTCAGCTGTCTGGATAATACCTCCAGGGGTATCAACGCACAATATCCGGCAGGCATTCCTGAGGAGCTCATCGGCATCAGGTGGTGGCAGGTGACGTCGGTGAGCGGGTGGGAGGTGCCACCGTTTCCACCCGACAGACCTGGGCTAGCTGGTGTCAACAGATACCCTCATGGGTATTTATCTCTCTTGATGTCCGTCCTTAGCCGCAGTCTGAAGCCCATCACCCAGCTGCGCGTGAGAGCAGCAAATCTGGCCTTTCAGTGCCGGGTCGGTAATCCATCGGTGTCCACCAGACAGGCAGGAGGCAGGTCGAACCAGCGCAGCTGCTCGAAGTCCGCTGAAACCAGGTCGCCGATGGGCTCACCGGTTGCCGGCGTGGCCGCCTCGAGCACAGCCTTGGCCTCATGCAGGTAACGGCGCAGTTCGGACTCGGGGGCGCGGTCATGGTGTCGGGGGTACTGCATGCGTCCCTGCGCGTCGTAGGTCACCTGGCTCAGGCGAAGTGGAGGCTCGGCCGGTCCGCGACGGTGCCGCCACAGGCCGGTGGTGGGCTCGAACCGGTAGTCACCCAGGAGGCGCCATCCATCCTTTGCCACGAGCAGGACCGCCTCGACGATGTACCTGAACACCGTCTCGGAGATGAAGTAGTTGAAGCTCACCCGGGCCCAGCCGGGCTTGATGCCCTCGCACCCATGAGCGATCTCGCGGTCGAACTCGCGCGATCGGTCCAGGTCGATGCCCAGCAGTCGGTGTCCGTAGGGACCCGCGCACGAGCAGCCGCCCCGGGACTGGATTCCGAACAGGTCGTTGAGCAGGGCAACGACAAAGTTGTGGTGCAGGTATCGTCCGCCCGGTCGGCGCACGACGAATGAGACGATTGACAGCCGCTCCGCATCCAGGTTGCCCAGGATCTCGATGGAAGGCTCCTTCACCCAGGCGCTGACGGCGCGCTGGAGGTAGTGCTCCTCGTGGGAGCGGATCACGTCGACACCCACTGACTGCTTGAGCTGGAAGACCAGCCCTGCGCGGATCGATTCCACGATGGCCGGTGTGCCGCCCTCCTCGCGCTGGGCCGGGTCGTCAAGGTATCGGTGCTCGCTCGGGTTGACGTACGCCACAGTCCCGCCACCGGGAACGTCAGGCACCCGGTTGCCCAGCAGTTCGCGTCGCACGGCCAGGACACCTGGTGTGCTGGGGCCGCCGATCATCTTGTGCGGGCTCAGGAAGACGGCGTCCTTGTAGCAGAGTGGGTCTCGTTGTGGTCCGCCAAACATCTCGATGTTCACGTAGGGAGCGGCCGCGGCGAAGTCCCAGAAGGACAGGGCGCCATGACGATGGAGCAGCGCCGAGATGCCATGGGTGTCGCTGACGATGCCGGTGACGTTGCTGGCCGCCGAGAATGAGCCGATGCGCAGTGGTCGGTCGGCGTACTTCAGTAGCTCTGCCTCCAGCGCGGCGGAGTCGATATGACCGTCGCCATCTTGGGGAATCACCACGACGTCGGCGACCGACTCGCGCCAGGGCAGCTCGTTGGAGTGGTGTTCAAAGGGCCCGATGAACACGACGGGGCGCTGGGTAGCCGCGATGGCGCCGCTGAGGTGAAAGTTGTCGTCCAGGTTCGAGGGAATCCTCAGTCCGAGTATGCCGACCAGCTTGTCGATGGCGCCGGTACATCCCGAGCCGGCGAAGATGACCACTGTCTGCTGGTCTCCGCCGAGCGCCTCGTGGATGATCTGGCGCGCGTCTTCACGCAGCCGGGTGGTCTGCAGCCCGGTGCCGCTGGACTCGGTGTGGGTGTTGGCATAGCGGGGGAGCACCTCGGCCCGGATGAAGTCCTCGATGAACGTCAGGGCCCTGCCAGAGGCGGTGTAGTCGGCATAGGTCACCCGCCGTGGTCCATACGGCCCGGGCATCACCTGGTCGTCGCCTATGACGGACCGTCGGACCCTGGCGAGCAGCGAACTAGGGATCGGCATACCAGCGCTCATCCCTGGAGCGTATGCCGCGTGGTCGCGGTGGTCGCGGTGGTCGCCGCGGTCGCCGAGATCCGGGGGCAAACCTTGCCGAAGAATACCCGGAGGGGTATAAAGGCTACATGACGATGACGAGCACCAGTGCTGGCACCCTGCCCGAGTGGACGTCGGTGCTGGCGGTGGTGGCTCATCCGGATGACGAGTCGTTCGGTCTCGGCGCCATTCTTGACGTTTTCACCCGCGCGGGAGCAGGGGTCGAGGTGCTGTGCCTGACACATGGTGAGGCATCGACCCTGCATGGAACCCCTGGAGACCTCTCCTCACTGCGGGGGGCTGAGCTGGCGGCGGCAGCCGATCTGCTCGGGGTGAGCAGGGCCACACTGAAGAACCATGCGGACGGGGGCCTGAGCGACCTGCCCGGTGCGATGCTGGCCGCCGAGGTTGTCGCCGCGGCCCGCTCCTGTGGCGCTGACGGGCTGCTGGTCTTCGACACCGCCGGGGTGACCGGTCACTGCGACCACATGGCCGCGACCGCGGCGGGGGTGCTGGCAGCGGAGATGATCCACCTGCCGGTCCTGGGATGGACCCTTCCGCAAGCCGTGGCGGCACGGTTGAACCAGGAGCTCGGCGCGAGTTTCATCGGTCATCAGGATGAGGAGATCGACCTGCGGGTAACCGTCGACCGTGCCAGACAGCGTCTGGCCAGCCACGCCCACGTGAGCCAGGCACTGCCCAGCAGCGTTCTGTGGCGCCGGTTGGAGCTGCTCGGCGACACCGAGAGCCTGCGCTGGCTGCGTCAGCCCATCGGCGCTACCGTCACGTCATGACCGCCGCGCCCCGCCCCACACAGGCCGAATCCATCGACGCAGGACCATTGCGGGTCGAGCACCGCGGCGGTGACAAGTTCGACATCAACATCCGTGGCCATCTCGTCAGGGTCGACCAGCCGGTCAAGGACGGTGGCCAGGACACTGCGCCCACCCCGACCGAGCTGTTCATCGCGAGCCTCGCGTCGTGCGTGGCTTTCTACGCGCGCCGCTATCTGACCCGACACGACCTGCCCACCGAAGGCCTGGCCGTTGAGGCGACATTCGCCATGGGTGCCAAACCAGCTCGCGTCGCAGGGATCGGCATGCGCCTCATCGTCCCTGAAGGCGTGCCGGTCGAGCGCCTTGACGCACTGCTGGCCGTGGCCACCCACTGCACCGTGCACAACACGCTGACCTCGGAGCCCGAGGTAACGATCACTCTGGCGGACGCCTTCGCGTCTTAGTCACATCGGCTGCGCGCCGACGAGGTGAATCCCGGCTTTTCTCATGGCTGCGAGGGCTGCTTTGACAGTCGCGCGGGCGACCCCGGCGCACAGATCAAGGAGCACAGTCGTCTCGAAGCCTTCCTTGGCTGCGTCCAGGGCTGTGGCCCGGACACAGTGATCGGTCGCGATCCCGGCGATCTCGACCTGCTCAATCGCCTTGTTCCGCAGCCACTCGGCAAGTGCGACGCATTTGCCGTCCTGCGTTGCGAAGCCCTCGAAGCCGCTGTAGGCCGCTGCGTGGTTTCCCTTGCGGAAAACCGCCTCTACGTGTTCGAAGGCCGGCTCGGCGGCAGGGTGGAAGAGAGCCCCGTCCGTGCCGATCCTGCAGTGCGGGGGCCAGGTGTCGACAAAGTCAGGATGCTCGGCAAAGTGCTCGCCTGGGTCATCGTGCCAGTCGGCTGTGGCGACGATCGTGGCATATTCGTTCGCGTGGCCCAGAACGTGCTCACTGATCCTGCGCGCGACCTCAGCGCCCCCGTCCACGGCCAGAGACCCGCCCTCGCAGAAGTCGTTCTGTACGTCGACCACGATCAGGGCTCGATGTTCGACGGATCCATGTCTGAGGTTGTCGGACATGTTCTTACGCTAGACCAAGAGGCTGCAAGAGTCGGTCAGTGGTGCTCATTCTCGTAGATCGTCGAGATGACCGGCTCGCCGCGCGATAGCTGCCGGGCCCGGGCCGGGAGCTCGGCGAGAGACTGCTCGTAGCGGTTACGCGCTGAATTCAGGCTCAGGTCGGCGACGGTCTCGCCGTGTCGAATCAGGTCGACCAGCAATGGTCGATCCTTGCCGCCGGAGTCGGGCATCTCGCCGGTACCGATGATCTCGGCCTCGGCCCGGCCCATAGCGTCGAGCCGGCGCAGCGCCCACTTGCGGCCTCCCATGGTTGCTTTGTCCTTGCTGTGCTTGGCTACGTCGACCAGATGCCCGCTGTGGTCCTGGCGGGCGACGAGCTTGTAGATGAGCTCGGCCGTTGGTGCGCCGGATCCGGTCACCAGGGAGGTCCCGATGCCATAGGCGTCCACGGGCGCGGCGGCAAGTGCGGCGATGGCATGCTCATCAAGATCCGAGGTGACGATGATGCGCGTCTTGGTTGCTCCCAGCTCGTCCAGCTGGGCTCGGACCTCACGCGCCTGGACGAGAAGATCCCCCGAATCAAGTCGCACGGCGCCGAGACCCGTGCCGGCGATCTCGACGGCGAGTCTGACTGCGGCCGGGACATCGTAGGTATCGACCAGCAGCGTGGTGCCTGGACCCATACAGGCGACCTGAGCCTCGAACGCGGTGCGCTCGTCGTCGTACAGCAGGGTGAACGCGTGTGCGCTGGTGCCTGCGGTGGGGATCCCGTGGGTGCGCCCGGCCTCGAGGTTGCTCGTGGTCGCGAACCCGGCGATGTAGGCCGCCCGGGCTGCCGCCACAGCCGCCCACTCGTGCGTCCTGCGTGAGCCCATCTCGATACAGGGACGGCCGCCGGCAGCGTTTGTTATCCGGGAGGCGGCGGAGGCGATCGCGCAGTCGTGGTTCAGGACCGACAGCAGCACGGTCTCCAGCAGGACAGACTCCGCGAACGTGCCCTCGACCGCCAGCAGAGGTGATCCGGGGAAGTAACACTCGCCCTCGCCATAGCCGCTGATGTTTCCCGAGAACCGATAGCCCGACAGGTAGTCCAGGGTTTGGCCGTCCACGACGTCAGCGGCGCGCAACCGCTCGATCTCAGCGTCGCCGAACCGGAAAGCGTGGACCGCTTCGACCAGACGTCCAGTGCCCGCCACCACGCCGTACCGGCGGCCGTCCGGGAGCCGCCGGGTGAACACTTCGAAGACGCATCGTCGCTGCGCAGCGCCGCTGTGAAGGGCGGCTTGCAACATGGTGAGCTCGTAGTGGTCGGTCAGCAGTGCGGTACTGGTCACGTGGGGCAGCCTATGGTGGAACCGTGTCAATCGCCCCCGCCGAGCTTTCTCGCACCGACATCGAGCAGGACATGTCGGCGGATCGACCCTGGATCACCCTGGTGTGGAACGACCCCGTCAACCTGATGTCCTATGTGACCTATGTGTTCCAGACCTACTTCGGCTACTCGCTGGAGAAGGCCGAGAAGCTGATGCTCGACGTGCACCAGAAGGGCAAGGCCGTGGTGTCGAACGGGCCGCGCGAGAAGATGGAGCGCGACACCGAGGCAATGCAGGGCTACGGGCTGTGGGCCACGTTGCAGAAGGACGACTGAGTGGCAAAGGCATTCAAGCGCAAAGGTGCTCGCTTCGTTGCCCAACTCGATGCAGATGAGCGCGAGGTCGTCGTGGGGCTCATGGAGCAGACCCACGAGCTGCTCGCGCCGGTGCCTCGTGATCCGACCGGGGACCCTTTCGAGGACCTCGTCTCCAGGCTTGGAATGCCCCGGCTGAAGGACCTGGGCGACGAAGTCTCACAGGCGCCGCGCGATCCTGCGCTAGAGCGACTCCTCCCAAGCGCCCATCGCCAGGACCCAGAATTGGCAGCCGAGTTCCGCCGGTTGACCGAGTACGGTCTGCGTGAGCGCAAGGCGGCCAATCTGGCCACTGCGATCTCCGCGCTGCAGGACGCTGACGGAGACAAGATCAGGCTGGACCAGGAGCAGGCGCAGGCCATGGTGGTCGCGCTGACCGACGTCCGGCTTTTGCTCGGAGAGCGGTTGGGGCTGCGGACCGATCAGGATGCGGATGAACTCCATGATCGGCTTGAGGCCGCTTCGCAAGATGATCCTCAGCTGTATCTCGCGGCGTACTACGACTTCTTGACGTGGCTACAGGAGTCTCTCATCCAGGCTCTGATGGGTATGTGACCGAGCCAACGGCATAAAGGTACCGGATCGACGGGCGGGGCCGGACTGGGCGGCTACGCTCGGACCCGTGCCAGACTCACCGATCGGGATCTTTGACAGCAGCTTCGGCGGACTGACGGTTGCCCGCGCGGTGCTGGACCAGCTGCCGCACGAGTCAGTGCTTTACCTGGGTGACACCGCCCGGGCGCCCTATGGTCCGCGCCCCATAGCCGAAGTCCGCAAGTTCTCCCTCGAATGCCTGGACCGGCTCGTCGACCGCGGGGTCAAGACTCTTGTGATCGCCTGCAACTCTGCCTCGGCCGCGATGCTGCACGACGCCCGCGAGCGTTATGACGTTCCTGTCATCGAGGTCATCCGTCCTGCAGTCCGCCGAGCTGGCGCAGCCACCCGCAACAACAAGGTCGGCGTCATCTCCACCCAGTCGACGCATCAGAGCCAGGCTTATGTCGACCTGTTCGCGGCCGCCCCTCAGATCAAGGTTATGAGCCAGCCATGCCCCCGGTTCGTCGAGTTCGTCGAGTCCGGTGTCACCTCCAGCGACGAGCTGCTCGCCGTCGCCCACTCCTATCTCGACCCCATCGTGGAGCGAGGCGTTGACACGCTCATCCTCGGCTGCACGCACTACCCGTTGCTGACAGGCGTCATCTCCTACGTGATGGGCCAGGACGTCACTTTGGTGTCCTCGGCCGAGGAGACCGCCAAGGATGTTTTCCGGGTGCTGGCAGATCGGGGGATGCTGCGCCCTGATGACCTGCCAGCTCCGGTGCACGAGTTCGTCACCACCGGTGACCCGCAGGAGTTCGAGCGTCTTGCCCGCCGGTTCCTCGGCCCCGAGGTCGTGTGCGCGCACCCCGAGCCGGCTTGGGTTCGATGAGGCTGACCATCGTGGGTTGCTCCGGCTCCCTGGCCGGGCCGAACTCACCTGCGTCCTGTTATCTCGTCCAGGCCCAGTATGAGGGCCGCACCTGGAACCTCGTTCTCGACCTCGGCAGCGGCGCACTGGGCGCGCTCCAACGACACCTTGACCCCAGGGACATCGACGCCGTGGTGCTCAGCCACCTGCACGCCGATCACTGCCTCGATCTCTGCGGACTCTACGTGGCCCAGAAGTACCGCCCCACGCTCACAGCGCCGCGCCGCATCCCCGTCTATGGCCCGGCAGGCACGGGCGAACGGATGGCTCGCGCCTATGACATGACGCCACCGGACGGCATGGACCACGAGTTTGACTTCAATGAGCTCGTTGACTGTCAGGCCTTGCGGATCGGACCCTTCACGGTCACTGCGCACCTGGTCCGCCACCCGGCGCAGGCCTACGGCATCCGGGTCGAGGCCAACGGCGAGGTGCTGGCCTATACCGGCGACACGGACACCTGCGATGGCCTGAACATCTTGTTCCACGACGCAACTCTGGCCCTGGCGGACTCGGCTTTCGTTGACGGTCGCGACGACGCGCAGGGGATCCACCTGTCCGGCAGCCGGGCGGCGCAGGCGGCGGTGGACGCCGGGGGAGTGCGCCGGCTGATGCTCACTCACATTCCCCCGTGGAACGATCCGGCTGTATGCCGGGCCCAGGCTGAGTCAGTGTGGCCCGGTGAGGTCGAGGTTGCCCAGGCAGACGCCGTCTACGAGCTCTGAGGCCTTGCGCCTAGCCTTGGGAGCATGACTTCACCTGATGCTCGTCACGATGGCCGCGCCCCAAATCAGCTTCGCGACATTGTGATCACCCGTAACTGGCTCGATCACGCGGAGGGCAGCGTCTTGGTGGAGTTTGGTAAAACCCGTGTGCTGTGTGCGGCGTCGTTCACCCCAGGTGTGCCGCGCTGGCGCAAGGGCAGCGGCGAGGGCTGGGTCACCGCCGAGTACGCCATGCTGCCCAGGGCCACCAACACCCGTTCCGACCGTGAGTCGGTCAAGGGCCGTATCGGCGGTCGAACCCACGAGATCTCGCGACTGATCGGGCGCAGCCTGCGCGCTGTGATCGACACGAAGGCGTTGGGAGAGAACACGATCGTCCTCGACTGCGACGTGCTTCAGGCTGACGGGGGGACCCGGACGGCTGCGATCACCGGCGCCTACGTCGCCCTCGCCGACGCCATCGAGACCGGCCGCCGCAATGGTGCCATCGGCAAGAACGCCCAGCCGCTCAAGGGATCGATCGCGGCGGTCAGCGTCGGAGTGGTCAAGGGTGTGCCGGTCCTGGACCTGGACTATCCCGAGGACTCCACAGCAGACATCGACATGAACGTGGTGCTGACCGGGACGGGCGCGTTCGTCGAGATCCAGGGCACCGCGGAGGCCGAGCCCTTCGACCGTGAACAGCTCAATGCGCTGCTCGATCTGGCCATCACCGGCTGTGCCGAGCTGACCAAGCTGCAGCAGGCGGCGCTCTCAGATCTCACAGGGATGACCGCGTGAGGCGGATTGTCCTGGCCACGCGCAACGGCCACAAGGTCCGCGAGCTCCAGACCATCCTTGCGGACCTGATCGATGAGCTCGACCTCGAGATCGTCGGCATGGGGGAGTTCCCCGACGTCGCCGAGGTGGTCGAGACCGGAGTGACCTTCCAGGAGAACGCCACGCTGAAGGCTGTTGCCGCCGCCAAGGCGACGGGGCTGCCTGCGCTCGCCGACGACTCCGGGCTGGCGGTCGACGTCCTGGGCGGTGCGCCCGGGGTGTTCAGCGGGCGCTGGGCAGGCACCCATGGCCAGGATCGGGCCAACCTCGAGCTGCTGCTGGGTCAGCTCTATGACGTCCCTGACGAACACCGCGGCGCGGCGTTTGTGTGCGCCGCGGTGCTGGCGCTGCCGGACGGAACCGTGCTGGTTCGTGAGGGCCGCATGCCGGGCACTTTGGCCCGAGAGCCTCGCGGAGACAACGGCTTCGGCTACGACCCGATTCTCGTGGTCGATGGTGGCTCGCGGACCTCAGCTGAGCTGACATCTGAGGAGAAGAACGCGATCTCTCATCGCGGCAAGGCCTTCCGGGCGCTGGCGGCTGATTTGCGGAAGATCTTCGCCAACGGCTAGCGTCCCGCAATCCTCCCAGGAGACGCGGTGGTGTGTAAGGCTGACCTTATGAAGCGATGGTGGGCAGGCGCCGTGGGAGTGGTGGCTGGAGTCTTCACCGTGGGTGTCGCTACGCTGCTGGCTGCCCTGATGACAGGTGCCGGGCTCGCGGGGGGCACGCCATCCCCGGTGTTCGCCGTAGGCGGTGCGTTCGTCGACCGCACACCACCGTGGCTTAAGGACTTCGCGATCTCGACCTTCGGCACCCACGACAAGACGGCCCTGATCGTCGGGATGGCGCTTTTCCTGATCGCGGTCTGCGCGCTCATCGGCGTTGTGGGAGCACGGTGGCGAATGGCCGGGATGGTGACCTTTGGGTTCTTCGGTGCCATCGGCATGCTGGCCGTTGCCACCCGCCCCCATGAGGGCACCCTCGACATCTTGCCCACGCTCATCGGCACTGCGGCTGGTCTCTGGGCTCTGCCCACCTTGTGGGAGCGGGCCGCCGAGGGAACTGCCGGCACCGCTATCGACCGACGTCGATTCCTGATGGGAGGAGCGGGCTTCACCGTCGCGGGGATCACGGCTGCCGCGTTGGGTCAGTCGCTGGGACAAGGAGCCCGCCAGGCAGCTCAGTCCCGCTCTACCGTCCGCCTGCCCAAGGCCGCCACCCCAGTGGTCATCCCCGATGGTGCGCAGTTGCCTGTAAGGGGAATCACGCCGTACATCATGCCCAACGCGGACTTCTACCGGATCGACACCGCCCTGGACGTGCCCCAGCTGGACGCAGCCGGCTGGTCGCTGAAGGTCCACGGGATGGTCGACCGTGAGGTCACCATCAACTGGGTGACCCTGCTCGGCAAACCGATGCAGGATTCGCTGACCACCTTGATGTGCGTCTCGAACGAGGTGGGCGGAAACCTGACCGGCAACGCGGTCTGGACCGGGTGGCCGGTGCGTGAGCTGCTCAAGATGGCGGGGCCCAAAACAGGGGCCGACATGGTGTTGTCGACCAGCAGTGACGGGTGGGCCGCCGGTACGCCGCTGTCGGTGCTGACCGATGATCGCAACGCACTGCTGGCGATTGCCATGAATGGCCAGCCGCTGCCCTTTGAGCACGGGTTCCCGGTGCGACTGGTGGTTCCCGGGCTGTATGGGTACGTGTCGGCGACGAAGTGGGTGACCGACCTGAAGGTGACCACTTTTGCCCAGGACCAAGGCTATTGGACTCCGCGCGGTTGGTCAGAGCGCGGCCCGGTCAAGACCGAGTCCCGCATAGACGTTCCGCGTTCTGGCGACCGGGTCAGTGCCGGCATGGTTGCTGTCGCGGGGATCGCCTGGGCGCAGCATCGCGGGATCAAGGCCGTCGAGGTGCGGGTGGATGACGGCGGGTGGCAGCCGGCTCGTCTGGCGGATGAGCCCTCGATCGACTCGTGGCGCCAGTGGGTGCTGCCCTGGCAAGCGGCCAAGGGCAGCCACACGATCACGGTGCGTGCCACCGATGCCGAGGGCGTGACCCAGACCCAGACGCAGTCGCCGCCCGCGCCTGATGGCGCCACAGGTTGGCACACCATCACGGTCAACGTCGGCTGAGGCCCTGTCGCCTGACTGTGAGGCGCACGAGCAACCCTTCGCCCCTGTTCTGGCCGTCAAAGGATCGGGCCAAGTGAGGGCGGCAACTTCTCCCGAGAACCGCATCACATCCACAGCCGTGGACCTTGCCACGGGCATCGGGCGGACAGGGTGGATGCGATGGCCGGCTCTCTACATGGTGATGACGACTTTTCCGAGTGCGTGGCCCTGGCCGAAATAGGCGATAGCCTCAGGGGCTCGGCTCAGCGGGTATGTCTTTCCGATGACCGGCGTGACCTCTCCGGATTCCAGGAGCTCTTTCAGGGCAAGCCGGTCTTTCTGGGTCGGAGCCAGCTGGATCGTGCGGATACTGCGGTGCAAGAAGAGGGACAGCAGGGGCGCCTCGATCAAAAGGACTGGCGTGTTGGCCATCCAACGTTTGTCGAACCGGCCGCCATTGGGCAAAAGCATCCCCTTGGGGGTCAGCATGCGCAGGAGGCGTGACAACGAGTGCTTCGAGACGTTGTCGAGGATCAGGTCGTAGCGCTCATTACCCCTGGTGAAGTCTTGCTGCGTGTAGTCGACGACGTGGTCTGCGCCGATCGCTCGGACCAGGTCCACCTTCGTCGTGCTGCACACGCCGGTCACTTCTGCGCCGAACGACTTGGCGATCTGCACCGCGAACGTGCCGATGCCTCCCCCCGCGCCGTTGATCAGGACCTTCTGGCCGGGCTGGACCTTGCCTTGATCGCGAAGACCCCGCAGGGCCGTGAGCCCGGCCAAAGGAACTGCTGCGGCCTGCTCGAACGTGACGCTGGCTGGCTTGGGCACCAGATCCTGTTCCTCAGCAACCGCATACTCCGCGAAGGTACCGGTGCCCGCGCCGAAGACCTCATCCCCGACCTGGAGCCGCGTCACGTTCCTGCCGACCGCCTCGACGGTCCCGGCCACATCCGAGCCCCGTACACCGTTGTGTGGCTTGCGAAGCCCGAACGCTAAGCGCGCGACATACGGCACGCCTGTGACGCCGGCCCAGTCGGGAGGGTTCACCGCGGCTGCCCGGACACGCACGAGCACCTCGTCGTCAGTGAACACCGGCTTGTCGATATCCCTGAGCTCCATGACAACGTCGGGTGAGCCGTAGGTGTCCTGGAAGATCGCCTTCATCGTCGATGTCCTCCGGGCTATGTAAGGGTTTGTGGGCAGTGGAACAGCTCGTCGAGCAGGATGGCGAAGACACCCGCGATGCGGAACCTGCCTCAGTGCCAATCGGGGTTCGCCAGCTCGTGGGATGGACGAC
>CABDZK010000230.1_pt1 | contig 13087 bp, 10 predicted proteins | sample 3132141 | NCBI WGS metagenome assembly CABDZK01 (sample SAMEA5534340, study PRJEB31848) | metagenome | biome: tundra; feature: field; material: soil | place: USA | collected 2013-05 | depth 0.45 m | reverse complement strand
GTCCGGGCAGCCCGCCAGGTGAACGTAGTCGTCGCGCGGGATCGAGATCTCGGTTGCCTTGCTGCCGTCGCCGGGCACGTGCAACAGCATCAGCACGTTGGCGTTGAGCCCGCCGTTGGACTGGTCACCTGCGTGCAGCGCGTCGTAGATCTGCTTCGGCAGCGCATTGCCATTCTCATCCAGGCGGCTGTCCAGCCCCATAATGAGGATGTTCGCGTCGGCGGTCGTGCCTTTGCCCAAGGCAGTCGACTTTTGCAGGCCCCCAAGGGCGTCCGACCTCTTGATCCCCATCGACAGGCTGAAGTACAAGAACACCGCGTAGCCCACCAGCGAGATCACCAGCAGCATTGCAACGCCAACAACTGAGCGGGTGACGACACGGCGGCGGCCTCGGCGCGCCGACCGGGCCACCCTCGACTGCCCGCCCAGACCAGCGTCCTGCCTGCCGTCCTGGCTCATGTCGGCTCCCCCAGAATTGTTGCCCGGTTCAGATGCATGGATCAGGCACCGGGAGTTGATGGCGCTCATTGCCCTGAATGCCCTGCAGTGTTGCGTACTCTGCCTCGCGTCGCACGTCCGTGTCGATCCCTTCCTGGACGGTCGCGTTGACTGCTAAGCGAGGTGGCTGCTAGGCGACCCGACGAATCACCCGTTCATATCACCGGTTCTTTGCGCGTTACAACGCCCTGCGCGGTCCCGCAGTTCCCTCACATGTTCTCTTCCTGCAGCGTCACTCTCATCGGTCCGCGTGACTTGAGCGGGTATCAGACCTGATGCGGCGCACATTCACGTGGTCCTCGCTGTCGGCACCGCTGCGCCCTGAGAGGCTGAAATGGTCACCAGGAGTCGCCAATGAACGCACCTGACCGGCGCGTCGCGCTGGCGAATCCGCAAGCGCCCGCGGCTGACGGGCACACCAGAGTGCAGTGTTAGGTGGCTTCCTGGTCATACGGCGTGGGCCTGTCCGGGTCATGGCCCTTGAACGACGATGACCTCTTGAACCCGCCGGCCTCGGCGGCGCCCGGCGGCGATGCCTGGCCGTTATCGGGCCCGTCGCCGGCGAGAGCCTCCCGAACGATGCGGCGAGGGTCGTACTGACGAAGGTCGTACTGTTTCCAGTCGACGTCATCGAACTCCGGGCCCATCTGCTCGCGCAACTGCGCCTGAGCAGCGCCAGCCATTCCCCTCAGCTGTCTGACCAGTCTGGCGAGCTTGGCCGCGTACTCCGGCATCCGCTCGGGACCGATCACCACCACGACAACGATCAGGAGAATAATGAACTCCGAGCCGTTGATGCCAAACATATGTGGACCTCTCGGCTCCTAAGAGACTCATCAACTCGCCGCTTGCACGATGCTCGTGGCAGTTCGCACGGTGTCTGTCCGCCGCTGGCTCAATTTTAGGCTCATCTCCGACCAACCTGCTCCAATCGCGTCAGATTCCGTTGTGTACGCCACCAGTTCGCCGGCGAGGTTGTCCCTGGACAAGGGCGAGGCACCCAGCCGCCGTCATCAGATCAGCCCTGGGCAGCCCCTCCACGTGGGCCTGGGGGCGTGGCGCGGGGTGCAGCGCTGCGGCTGGCCTAGACTGTCGTCTGCGCCACAACTCTTCACCTCACCCGCTCCGCGCCGAGGTCCCCGTGCGCCCTGTCTCGTAAGGAGTCCCCGTGTCGCACCTCAGCTATCTGCAGGCGACCTTGATCGGTCTGCTGCAAGGCGTCTCCGAGCTGTTCCCCGTCTCCAGCCTCGGTCACAGCATCATCATCCCGGCCTTGATCGGCGGTGACTGGGCACGAAACCTCAACATGACTGCCGACAAGTCGCCCTACCTGTCGTTCGTGGTTGCCGTCCATGTCGCCACCGCCATAGCCCTGATCGTGTTCTACCGCCGGGACTGGGCCCGGATCATCTCAGGGCTGCTCAGCTCGATCCGGAACCGGCGCATCTCGACCTCCACGGAACGACTTGCCTGGCTGCTCATCGCCGCCACGGTCCCGGTCGGTTTGGTCGGCCTGGCCTTCGAACACGTCATCCGAACCACACTGGGGCGCCCCTGGGTGGCAGCACTGTTCCTGACTCTCAACGGCCTGCTGCTCTACGCCGTGGAGAAGCTGCGCAACCGCGGCACCGCAGGCGCCCACCGCTCGGGTGGCAAAGCCGCCACGACCGCCACCCATGAGGACCTGGTGGGTCACGTCGCGGACGAAGACGCTCGGGCCGCCGGGGGTGTGCACGCCACCATGACAGCCACGACGGCGGCCCATAGCCAGGCCGCGAGTGAGGCCGCCAGTGACGCCGCAGCCGACGACCGCCTCGGCCGCCGCGGCTGGGGTGAGTCCATCGGGATCGGCTCCGCGCAAATCCTCGCCCTGCTTCCGGGTTTCAGCCGTTCCGGCGCGACCATTGCAGCCGGGCTGGTGCGCGGCCTGGACCACGAGGACGCCGCCCGGTTCGCCTTCCTGCTCGCGACTCCGGTGATTCTCGCTGCGGGTCTGCTCAAGCTCCCAGAGCTTGCCGGCCCCGAAGGCAACGGCATCCTGGGTCAGGTCTTCGCCGGCAGCCTGGTCGCCGGGATCGCGGCCTACCTTTCCCTGCGGTTCCTGACCCGCTACTTCCATACCCACACGCTGATCCCGTTCGCCATCTACTGCACGCTGGCCGGACTTTTCAGCCTCGCATGGCTCACCCTCGCCTGACTTGCAGTGCGGTCTTGTCAGAGGGAAAGCGAAGCGACGCCGGATTGCTTCTCAGGATCCGCCTCAGTGACCGGATCAGGTTGATACATCGTCATGTGTGTCGGTATGCGACGGCGGGGTCACTGATACTCGCGGTTGGTTACCCAAAGATGGGCTGTCCGGCAGAAGCGCTTGTGCTGCTCTCAGGTCAAGCTTGACCTGAGAGCGCGAATCCCCTTGCTGTTCATACCACCCCACACCGAACCAGACCAACTCCGGAGCAAGCCGCGCGCAACGTGGCCTGGGCCTCGTTGTGGGTTTCAGCGCTCCCCCTGGCCGAACTGCTATGCATGCCAGTGGCTCTGGTGTGTTCAGAGGTCAGCTACGGCCGCCAGCCAGTTCAGGATCGGTGCCAGGACAGCTTTGTAGGCGTCCAGTGAATGTCCTACGTTCTGGACGATATAGGGCTGTACACCGGGCACGTTCTGCTCGCGCCGCAGGAACACCATCGCCTGAGGATATGACTGTGGATCCGTGTTCGAGCTCATCACCAGCAGGTGCACCCGAGCTGGCGGGCGGTGTTCGATCAGCCATGTGGGAGAGCTCTCATGAGCCAGGGTCGGATACTGCTTCAGGAGCTGACCCAGGTTGCCGGTGCTAGGGTCCGGGCCGGGATTGTAGTAGCCCTCGACGGAGGCGCCAGCGCCGAAGCGTGCGGGTTCGCGCAGGTGCAACAACGCGGCGCAGTAGCCGCCAGTGGACCAGCCCATCACACTCCAGCGGCGGCCATCCGGGGTGACACGCAGCGTTGAGGTGGCCCAGTTCCGGACATCCTGGTTGAGCCAGGTGAAGGCCTGTGGGCCTCCGGGGTAGTCGGTGCACTCGGTCTCCACCGGCATTGCCACGTTCATCTCGGGGAACACCGCGACGAAAGGCGCCACCCGGCCGCTGCGGATCTCCGCACTTGCGGTGGTGGCGAAGTTGAGCCGGTCGATCACGAACTGGATGTGTACTTCGGCGCCGCCCAGCACCATCACGACGGGGAAACGAGTTTTGGCGTAACGGCGGTCGTGATACTGCGGCGGCACCCAGGTGACCACGGTCTGTGTGATGCCCGACTGTTTTCCCTTCAGGGTGGTCGTCTCGAACCGTCCGATGTCGGAGGCAGATCCAGACGTCAGCGGCAGGATCGGTCGACGCGTGCCCACCACGGCGTGCAGCCCCAGACGAGCCCCCGCCACAACCACGGGCGGCGCCGTCGGGGTGCCCCACAAGGACGACCAGGTGGGGTAGAAGCCGTAGTCCCGGTTGACGCCGACGGCGACCGCGCTGATGGCCGCTGCCTGTGAGAACAGGACCCCGACGAGGAATGTGATGGCCCAGCGGGGTTTCCTGGGTGCCCGACGCCACAGGATGAGCAGCGCCACGGGAGTCGCGATGGCCACAACGATGCACACGAAGAAGAACCGCAATGAGGTCAAAGGCAGCAACGGAAGACCCTCCCATGCTGCACAGGCCGCGAGGTGACGCGCCGACACCGTTCCAATGCCTGGAGTCTGCCCAGGGCTCGATTTGGCCGCCGCGTTCGATGCGGCTGTCCTTCTGCTGGAAGTGGCGGGCCGGCGCACGGCCTCGTTCCGCAAGAACGAGGCCACCCAGCCAGCAGCACGTCCCCTTCCTGCACGCCAAGGTGAAGGCGGCAGTTGTCGTGCACCGTCGCGATCCTCACACGGGCAACGTACTGATTGCACCCAACAATGCAACTCGAACATGCGGGGTCCGACACAACTCCTCAAAGAATGCGCTGAAGACGCCCGGTTGATGGGTAGGGACCGGTGCATTTGGGTGGCGCAACCCTGGACCTTAAGGTCCAGGACAGCCGCCCAAGCCCGGACGCCTCTGGTCCTGGATGTACATGTTGATAATCGACAACGGCCCACCGCACGAAGCCGCCAGACGTGACGGCGACCCCAGATGCTCGCGATGCGTACCGGCGAGGTGCTCCTGTCGTAGCCGCCTGGAGGAGCCACGACGGTCAAGGCCAGAGCGTTGATCCGGCAACTGCCGGATCGTAAGAGCCGCTGAAACTTCTGGTCTTCGGAAGAGGCAACGGGCAGTGCAGTTCCAGGAGGCCAGTGGTCAAGGAGCTCCCGTTCGGACGCTCCAGTGACACCAACGAGAAAACGTACGCCTGAGAGTCCACCTTCGGGCCATCTTCTGCCCGACACTGGCACCGACGGCCACATTCAACCGGAGGCGGCACATGACTGACATTAGCGATACTCAAGAGTCCACTGGCCTCAGCACGGTCATTCGCAAGCGCCACTCCGAACGCGTCCCGTTCGATCCGGAGCGCCATCCTGGTGAACGTGACCTGTCTGCGATCCTGGAGGCAGCTCGCTGGGCGCCCACGGCGCACAACATGCAGAACTTCGAGATCATCATCGTCGACGACAAGGCGACGCTCGCGGCGATCGGCCGTGTCAGGGGCGGAACATCTGAGGACTTCATCCGGGAGAACTATGCACAGCTCTCCTTCAGTGAAGAGGAGCTCATCCGGAAGGGAACCGGACTCCTCGCGACGATGTTCCCGCCATCCTGGCGAGACCCGGACGGCGGGTTCGAGGCAGCAGCGGATGTCGAGCACGGGTTCCTGGACGAGACGATGCGCTCATGCCCGTTGGTGATGATCGTCCTTTACGACCCGCGCAAGCGGGCTCCGGCATCGGAGGGCGACTTTCTCGGCATTATGAGCCTGGGGTGCGTGATGCAGAACATGTGGCTCACAGCCGAGGCACTGGGCATCGGGATGCAAATCATGAGCGTCTTCAGCGCTCAACACGTCGAGGAGGAACTGCACAAGATCCTGTCGATTCCCGATCACCTCAACATCGCTTTCGCGTGCCGTCTGGGGTACCCGTCAGTCGAACCGGGCCGGCGCCTGCGTGTTCGGCGGGAGATCGAGCGCTTCACGCATCGCAATGTCGTCGCGGCTCCCGATGAGAATTGAGTCGACGTTGTGATCACCAACGTCACCGACAACTGCGTACTGGCCATCCACAGCTTCTTGCGAGGCAATCCGCTTCTCAATTACAGAGTTGGCCGAGCGGGTCTCCGTCGGGGAAGCGACGGTAAGTCGGTTCTGCCGCCGGTTGGGGCTGAGTGATTATCTCGACCTCAAGATCAGTATCGCCTCAGAGTTGTCGCCGACTGCCATGGTGCAAGACACCGACGGCACCGCGGATGTCGTGCCACTCCAGTGGATCCGCGCCTCGTCCAAGCGCAGCGCCGAGATGATCGACCGAACGGCTCGACTTCTCGACCCGGAAAGTCTCGAGCGAGCGATCCGTGCCCTGGCCAGAGCCCGCAGGATCGATGTCTACGGACAAGGTGCCTCCTCGATCACCGCACTGGACACCCAGTATGGTTTCAACCGTCTCAGCATGGTTTGCCTAGCACCCCTGGACACCCACAGCCAAGCGATGTCCGCATCCCTGCTTGGACGCGGGGATATCAGCCTGGCCTTTTCACACAACGGCAGCGCCCGGGACGTCGTGAGCACCCAACAGCTCGCGCGCGACAACGGCGCAGAGACCATCTGCGTGACCAGTGCCGCCCGATCCCCCATCGTTACTTCGTCGTCTGTCGTGTTGCTCACGGCCAGTGAAGACACTTTGGTGAGCAACCTACGATCAAATATGGTCCAACTGTTTGTCCTCGAACTGCTCATTGAAGGTTGCGCGCGCGAGCTGGGAACCGCCGCCCGAGTCGCACTCAAGCGGACCACTGCTGCCGTCGTCGGGAAGATGTACTAAGACGCGGACGCCCGCCCTGACTTTGGAACGGCTAGCTCGCCTTCTTACCGGACCGATCATCTGTAGACCGATCACAAGACTGGCCGCTCATGATTCCTGGAGAAAGCGCCCGATCACGGAACCGTTCGAGAGGCGGTCCAGGACTTGGTCATTTACCACCCGCGAGCAAGTCGACGAGGTTGCCGACGACGGGGATCTTGGCGGGCCAGGCCCATTGACGCAGAGGGTGCGGCCTCAGTGGGGGCAAAGGCGGACGCGTGTCGGGCACCATCCCTTTTCAGTGGAGGGAGAGCCCCAACGTCTGGGACCCTCGAGTGTCCTCCCGGCGCGGCTATGTGATCGGGTCGGTGGACAGGTTGCTGATCAGCTCCCGAAGACGATCATTCGTCTTCCGGTCGACAGAGTGAATTGCCACTCCGCGCATACCTCGCGTGAGCAGAACTTTGTAGACGTTGCGGATCAGTCGATCGGCCTGGGAGTCTTCCACTGTTGTGCGGTTTCGGAAGTCCGGGTCCTTGTTGGCCGAACGAACCATCGTCCAACCGTTGTCACGCCACACCAGGTCGGGCCCGATGATGACGCCGGCGTAGTCGTACTCGAATCCCTGTGCGGTGTAGACGCATCCGACCTGGTCGAACCCGGCGGGGTCCGTGGCCCACAACGCCGCGGCCGGGGCTCCGCCGACGGAGCGGTCGCCCTTGAGGTTCCACGGACGCGACCAACCGCCGATCTGCACATCGCGCACGAGTGTGCCGCCGGGTCCCGGGTCGCTCCACGGCCAGCAGTAGCCGGCTGCGATGCGACCGCTGTACCCATCCGCGATCCTTGTAGCCAGTGACGCCTCCATCTCTGCAGGCGAGTCAACAACCTCGACATCGAAATGCGGATCACCTATCCACTGAACGGATCCACCGGGCGTCAGCCCCAGAAGCCGTTTGACCCAGAGGAGGTACTCCTCCGACCCACCGCAACGGAACTGGGCATCAAGGTTGATCTTCTCAACTCGTATCCCCCGTGCCTGAGCGTTCTTCTCGATGTCCTCGACAGTGCCCTGCTCGCCCGGACGAACAACCTGAAACTCATCGAGCAGGAACACCGGAACCCTGGCTGCGGCGATGAGCTCGCCGATCTGGGGCCGGCCACTGCGGAACTCGGCCTTGGTCCAACGATTCACCGAGGTCTCGCGGATGCGATGTGCCTCGTCCAGGATCAAGGCATCGAGGCCGTTCGCCTCAGCCCCCGTGAATGAGTTGAAGTACTGAAACATCTTCCGCACTTGGGGCGCCCGCGAGCCGGCTACCTTGCGCAGAGTTTGGGTGAATGAACGGGACCCGGTGGCATGCATGACAGCTCGGCCCTGCCGCGAGAGCTCGCCCAGCAACGAAAGCGCGATGACGCTCTTGCCGGAGCCGGGACCTCCCGAGATGATCACCGTGGTCTTGTCGTTCGCCCGACGTGCACGCTCGACCGCGTGCAGCACATAGTTGAAGGCGTCTCGCTGCTCGTCCAGCAACACGAACATCTCTCGCCGCTGCACCTCATCGGCCGCCACGGCCAGGAGTTGTCTTGACGGTGCGATCCGGCTGGAAAGCAAGGCATCGGCATACGGCGCACCGCTCTGGCCCTCGGCGAAGCGAGATCTGAGGAAGTCTTGGAACTCACTGCGCCGCTGACCAGTGAAGACACTGCCGAGGCGATCGCCGGGTATGCGCAAGAGATCGGCAACACCGCTGTCCGTGGCGTTGTGGAGGTAGGCCACGCCCGCGAGAGACAAGGGGGTGTCAGCCAGCACGACCGTGAAACCAAGCATGTAATCGCAGTAGTCCCGGACCTGCAGCGCCGGATGCGTGATCGGTCGCTCGCCATACTGCTCGATCCTGACGAGGGTGTCGCTGTCCTCGAACCGCTCGGCGTGACTCCACTGCTTCAGCTCGACCACGAGGTATGACGGGCCGCCGGTCTTCGGATGCTGTCCGACGAGAACTACGTCGGCGCGCTTACTGGTCAGCGGGAGCTGGTACTCGAAAAGCATCTCAACGTCGGACAACCCAGCGGAGACCAAATCCGCGCGCAGGGCCGGGATGCTGCGTTCCCACGAACGACGCTCACCCGGGGATGGTCGACGTCCGGTCCGGATCGTCATCTGCTCAGCGATGAGGTCGGCGAAGTGATGCTCAACGGCCGAAAAACCGCGAACCGATTGACGGTACAACGTCACAAGTCAGAACCCCAGGCAGCACGAAGTTTCTCGTGCGGGTGGGGGCATCTCCTGAGACGGAAGCCCGTCGGGCCGCAATTACATTGGTGACTCTAGCTGTCAGGCGGTCAGGCCGCGAGAGAAGGTGCATACTCCCAGGTGTGTCTGACCTGACTGAGATTCGAGACGCTTCTCGCGCGTTCATTGCCGATCGGCAGTGGCAGCAGTTCCAGGACCCCAAATCGATCCTGTTGGCCCTCGTCGGCGAGGTCGGAGAGCTATCCGAACTGTTGCAGTGGCTGCCAGCCGATGAGGCTCGCGGCCGGCTGCGCGAAGAACCTTTGCACACCCGTGCCGCCGAGGAGATGGCGGACGTACTTGTCTACCTCGTCGGCTTGGCCGACCAGTGCGGAGTCGACTTGGGATCAGCAGCGCTCGCCAAAATCAAGGCATCAGCGGACAAGTACCCAACGGACCAGAACCGCGGTGTCGCTCCAGACAAGACGTGATAGTGGGCGCGCCGCATACCGCTCCCCCGGAGCCATGCCGTGTTCAGCGTGCGAACTACACCGCGAAAGAGCACTAAAACACTCGCCTGCAGTTCTACACCTGCCCCACGAGGTCGATCCGGCGCCGGAAGCCCTACTGGCGCTGTTCCCAGACTTCGCCCTGCGGCGAACTGCCCAACCCCTGACCTCGATCACGGCCCAGCGGGCGCTCACCAGCAGAAGGACAAGGTCCGCCTCGTACTAATCCTGACGCTCCTGCAGCCGCAAGCCGTGGCAGAGAACCACGTCGTCGGGCAACTGATCCCGCAAGGGTCCCAGACCACGCGTTGCGCGCAGTGTCAATCGCCAGAGCGAATGAACTGGAACGAGTTTCGCCATGTTGCAGTACTGCAGCCATCAGGCTGTCATGCCTTGATGGACGACTCCCCTGCCGCAGCCTCAGGGTGAACGGGTGGGCGGCTCACGAACTCGAAGGTGGCGGGAAGGTCCTCGAGTGGGCCGGGCCTAGCCATAAAGTCTCCCTGACCGTAGCCACAGCCGGCTGCCTGCAAGTCCCAGAGCTGGTCAGGGGTTTCGATGCCCTCACAGATCGTGACGAGGTGCAGAGTCTCGGCGAGTTGGATGATCGCCCGCAAGAAGGCAGGATCGGTCGCGTTGTCCCCGAACGGACTCAGAAATGTCTGGTCGACCTTGACCATGTCCACCGGGAGCTGAGGCAGGTAGCTCAGCGAGGAGTAACCGGTTCCGAAATCGTCGATGGCGACCCGGATCCCCTGGGAACGCAGCTCGCGAAGGGATTGGCGGCCTCGCTCCACCAGCAGCATTCCTTCCGTGACCTCCAGCACTAGCGAGGACGGCTCAAGTCCGTGGTCCAACAGCGACTGAACGACCGAAAATGCGAACCGGTCGTCTTCGAGCTGGAGGGGGGAGACGTTGACGCTGGCGTAGACCTCCGCACTGTGGGCGGACCGCCAGTCCGCGAGGTCGCGGCAGGCCTGTTCGATCACCCAGTGTCCGAGCTCGTGAATCAGGCCGGTCTCCTCAGCGACCTGGATGAACTGGGAAGGGGGCACGTCGCCGAGTTGTCGGTCGGACCAGCGGGCCAGAGCCTCGAACCCGGCAACGGCCCCCGTGGTCAGGTCGACGATAGGGTGGTAAGCAAGGCTGATCGCATCGTCGGAGAGCGCGGTTCTGAGGGCCTCCCTCAGATGAGAGCGGTGCCGAGCCGTCGCATACAAGGTGGGTTCATAGAGCACGTGACGACCTCGGCCTTGACGCTTCGCTTCGTACATGGCGAGGTCGGCGTCTCGCATCAGCGTCTCGGTCGTCTCCCCTGGTCCGGCGATGGCGATTCCAATGCTGGCCCCGATGCTGAGGGCCTGCTGGCTGAACGCCACCTCCGTTTCGCTCAAAGCCTCAATCACCCGGTCGGCCAGCGCCGTCACCTGCTCGACGCTCGCATCTTCGACCAGTAGGGCGAACTCGTCACCACCGACGCGCGCCGCCGTGTCCCCGTCCGTGGCACAACTCGAGATGCGCCTTCCGACGGCAGCGATCACCTGGTCTCCGCTGGCGTGGCCGAACCTGTCGTTGACCGTCTTGAAGTTGTCGAGGTCGATGAAAAGCACCGCGATCTGGCCGGACTGGCGTTTCTGAAGAGCCTGTCCGACACGGTCGTGAAAGAGCTTTCGGTTGGGCAGGCCGGTCAGCGCATCATGCAACGCCTGATGCGCCAGTCGCTCTTCCAGATGCTTCTCTCTGGTCACATCCACCAGAACGCCATGCCAGGTCGCATGACCATCTGAGTCCCACAGCACCATCGCGTCGTCACGCACCCACACGGTCGATCCGTTGCGGTGACGCAACCGGTAGGTATCGGAGTAGACCTTGTCTTCCGCACTGCGCATCAAGAGGTCCTCCTCTGCCAGCGCACTCCCGGCCAGCAGCACCGACTGGCGGTCCTGTGGATCAAGCAGCTGAAGCCACAGGCCCGGATCTGCCATCCACTCGTGAGCAGTGAAACCGAGGATGGCCTCGATCTGGGGGCTCACGTACAGCCACCTGCCGTTGGGCCCTGGCTCTGCCACGTAGACGATCGCGGGAACGCGCTCGACCTGCAGCTGCGAGCGTCGCCCCACTGATCGCGGATCGCCCTCGAACAGCTTCCGTTCGGTGATGTCCTGGGTCACGCTGATCACATGGCCCGGGCTCCCGTCCGCGTCCCGCACTAGAGACACCGTGAGAATCACCCACAGCGTTCCGCCATCCTTGCGAATGAACTGGTCGTCCATGGTGAACTGGTCAGTCTTGCCTTCGACCAGATCGGCAAACCGATCGAGATAGGCCTCCCGCTCGTCAGGACGGACGAGGGCGGCAAACACCGTGCCGACAAGCTCATCATGGGAATAGCCCAGGGCGCGCCGCAACACCTCATTGGTCGAGGTCATATGGCCTTCGAGGTCGAGGATGCCGATACCGAGCGGCACAAGGTCGAAGCCCGCATCCAGGCGGCCCGCTCGCCCCGTTACATCCGTAGCGGCCCTGGGCGCGTCCTCCCCCAATGGACTGGCGCCCTCAGTGCTGTCCACGACATCCCCTTCCTCCGGGTGGTCCCAACCAACCAGAGAGCGCGTGCACCAACGTCAGTATCAAGTGTCTTCCCCAAGGCCGTCGTCCAAAAAAGGCCCCATGTGCCCATAGAAAGAAAATACAGTGAGGGATGGGCATTTGTTGAGGTTCGACCAAAAAGCGCCCGAGATTACCTTGAAACAAGCACGTACTTGCATGAAGGGGAGAGTCGGCATGGATGACCGTGATGAACAACGTGAGGCTGCTGTCAAGCGGGTGAAGGCCAAGCGAGACTTCAGGAATCACGTTGTTGCGACTCAGGCTCAAGCTGTCATCGCCGCGGCGATCCTGCGCCAGCTGCACGCCGTCATCACCACCGGCCGCAAATGGGATCCGATCCTCGCTACCCACGGCACCAACCACCACCCGATTCCTATCGCCGCCTGACCAGAACAAGGCGGCTCATCAAGCTGGCGGGTTGCGGCCCAGCCGGGCATCTTGTCGCTTTGCTTGTTCCCACCGGACTCTCAGGGCGCTTGTTCCCACCGGACTCTCAGGGCCGATGGCCGTGCCATCCAAGGTGGGTGTGGCGGGCGTCGGCGCCGAACTTGAGTCCGTAGTTCAACGCCCGGTCCATGCCGATGTGGGCCAGCCAGATCAGGGCGAGGGCCAGAACGAGCGGCTGATGCTGCCAAACACCGATCCCAGCGAGCGCCGCCGGCAACGGTGCGGCGTGCATCAGGTTGTAGAGGTGTGCACCGACGCGCGTGCTCCAGAGGTAGCCCCAGGGCAGTCACGTCAGGCAGTAGCAGGAGGGCCGGGACGAGCCACCACGCCTTCCCTGTCGTGGCGAAACCGGCCAGGGCCCCGATGAGCAGCGTCAGACCTTCGAGTCGCAGCCAGGTGCGCGGTGTGCCGGTGACGACACCGACCAGCTCGTCGATGTCCGAGCCAGCGCGGGTGAGAGGAGCGGTCTCAGGTGTGGTCGTGGTGGTCATGTCCGTCCCTTCGAGATGTGGTGTGTGTCGCTTTGATCTCGAACGCGGTGATGAGCGCGTCGGCGAGTCGGTCGAAGCTGTGGTCGATGTCGACGGGGAGTCCGAACCGGCCGCAGGTCTCGAAACTGACGAAACGGTGCAGCGCCGAGCGCAAGACATGCGTCGCATCTATCGCCCCCTGACTATGGAGCCGGTAGCAGGACAGCCGGTCAAGAATGACCTTCACGGTGGCCGCGCTGGCGGCCTCGTCCTTAACGTCGCCCGACAAGGGCGCGCGGACCGTGGCTGCATAGCGGCCCCACGGACCTTGCGCGGTTCTGCGAACC
>CABDZK010000227.1_pt1 | contig 13240 bp, 8 predicted proteins | sample 3132141 | NCBI WGS metagenome assembly CABDZK01 (sample SAMEA5534340, study PRJEB31848) | metagenome | biome: tundra; feature: field; material: soil | place: USA | collected 2013-05 | depth 0.45 m | reverse complement strand
GCTAAAACCCCTGCCACCAAGGCCCCGGCTGCCAAAGCACCCGCGCCAAGGGCACCTTCGCCTGCGGCGCCAGCGGCACGTGAGGGTGGCGCCGATGCACCGCGCCCCTCGCCCCGTCCCGGAGCCCCTCGCCCCGGAAACAACCCCTTCGCGCCGAGCCAGGGCATGCCTCGCAGTGGCCGCGAAGGTCGCGAGCCACGGGAGGGCCGCGAGGCATCCCCGGCTGCTCGTCCAGGTAACAACCCCTTTGCCCCCAGCCAGGGGATGCCTCGCCCACAGGGTGGTCGTCCCGCTCCTGCCGGTGCCGGCGGTCCCCGTCCAGGCGCCCCGCGCCCGAACCCGGGCATGATGCCCGGCCGTACTGGCATCGGTCGACCGGGTGAGCGTCCCGCTCGTGGTGGCGCTCCAGGTCGTCCGGGTGCTGGTGCCGGTGCTGGTGCGGGCGGCGGTTTCGCCGGTCGTCCCGGTGGCGGTGGCGGTTTCGCCGGTCGCCCCGGTGGCGGCGGCGGTCGTCCGGGTGGACCCGGTGGCCGTGGTGGCACACAGGGCGCCTTCGGTCGTGGCGGCGGACGTCCGGTTCGCGGACGCAAGTCCAAGCGTGCCAAGCGTCAGGAATTCGAGCAGATGCAGGCCCCGTCGCTCGGCGGTGTCACGGTTCCCCGCGGAGACGGCAAGACCGTCATCCGGGTGCGTCGTGGTGCCTCGCTGACCGACTTCGCCGACAAGATCAACGCCAACCCGGCGAGCCTGGTCACGGTGCTCATCCACCTCGGTGAGATGGCCACGGCGACGCAGTCCCTTGACGAAGACACGTTCCGTGCGCTCGGAAGCGAGCTGGGCTACGACATCGAGGTCGTCTCTCCGGAGGACGAGGAGCGCGAGCTGCTCGGTCAGTTCCACATCGACCTCGAGGCTGAGCTGGCCGAAGAGAGCGATGAGGACCTCAAGGCTCGCCCGCCGGTCGTGACCGTCATGGGTCACGTCGACCATGGAAAGACCCGGCTGCTGGACGCGATCCGCTCGGTGAAGGTCGCCCAGCATGAAGCCGGTGGCATCACCCAGCACATCGGTGCCTACCAGGTTCTCGCACAGCACGAGGGCATCGAGCGTCCGATCACCTTCATCGACACCCCCGGCCACGAGGCCTTCACGGCCATGCGCGCCCGTGGTGCCAGGGTCACCGACATCGCGATCCTGGTGGTCGCGGCCGATGACGGCGTCATGCCGCAGACGATTGAGGCACTCAACCATGCCCAGGCCGCAGGCGTCCCGATTGTGGTCGCGGTCAACAAGGTGGACAAGGAGGGGGCAAACCCCGACAAGGTCCGCCAGCAGCTGACCGAGTACAACCTCGTGGCCGAGGAGTATGGCGGCGAGACGATGTTCGTCAATGTCTCGGCAAAAGAGCTGACGAACATCGACACCCTTCTGGAGGCAGTGCTGCTGACTGCTGATGCGGCGCTCGACCTGCGAGCCAACCCGAACAAAGACGCGCGCGGTGTCGCCATCGAGGCCCACCTCGACAAGGGTCGTGGCCCGGTGGCCACGGTTCTGGTTCAGTCCGGAACGTTGCGCATCGGCGACTCGATCGTGGCCGGCGGTGGTTACGGCCGAGTCCGCGCCATGCTCGACGAGCACGGTGACACGGTCGATGAGGCCACGCCTTCGCGCCCGGTCATGGTGCTCGGTCTGACTTCGGTGCCCGGCGCCGGTGACACGTTCCTCGTGGCGCCCGACGACCGGACCGCCCGTCAGATCGCCGAGCGTCGTGAGGCTGCCCAGCGCGCGGCCAGCCTGGCCAAGCGCCGCAAGCGGATCAGCCTCGAGGACCTTAACGAGGCCTTGGCTGCCGGCAAGGTCGACAACCTCAACCTCATCATCAAGGGTGATGTGTCGGGTTCTGTCGAAGCGCTCGAGGACGCCTTGCTCAAGATCGACGTCGGCGAGGAGGTCGACCTGCGGATCATCCACCGCGGGGTCGGCGCGATCACCCAGAACGATGTCAACCTGGCAACGGTCGACAGCGCCGTCATCATCGGCTTCAACGTCAAGCCGGCCGAGCGGGTCGCCGAGCTGGCCGATCGTGAGGGCGTGGACATGCGCTTCTACTCGGTCATCTACTCGGCTATCGAAGATATCGAAGCAGCGCTCAAGGGCATGCTCAAGCCGGAGTACGAAGAGGTCCAGCTGGGCACCGCCGAGGTGCGCGAGGTCTTCAAGTCCTCCAAGTTTGGCAATGTCGCCGGTTCGTTGATCCGCTCTGGCGAGATCAAGCGCGGCACGAAGGCGCGGATCCTCCGTGCAGGTGCCGTTGTCGGCGAGGGCATCGAGATCACCGGTCTGCGTCGTTTCAAGGACGACGTGACCGAGGTTCGCGAGGGCTTCGAGTGCGGCATCAACCTCGGTAGCTTCAACGACATCAGGGTTGACGACGTCATCGAGACCCACGAGATGCGCGAGATACCGCGCAGCTGATCGTCCCGCACCCTGGTGAGCGGGCTGGCGGTTCCGCCCGCCCGCTCACCACGGGGTGGTTCCCGCACGAGAGCTGAGACGACCACGGATCATCGCCCCAGCTCACGGCAGGTCATCTCGGAGCATGTCATTTTGTAGCCTGTAACTTCTTAGGAGAGTAAGGACCATGGCCGATCCGGCCCGCGCGAAGAAGATTGCAGACCGCATCAAGGTTCTCGTGGCTGAGACGCTGGAGTACCGCGTCAAGGACGAGCGACTGGGCTTCATCACGATCACCGACGTCCGGGTCACCGGTGACCTGCAGAATGCGTCGGTGTTCTACACCGTGTTTGGTGGCGAAGCCGAACGCGCTGGGACGGCGGCGGCTCTGGAGTCCGCTAAGGGCAAACTCCGTTCGGCTGTGGGTAAGGGCATCGGTATCCGGCTCACGCCAACGCTGGAGTTCATCCCCGATGCACTGCCAGAGGGTGCGGCCCACATGGAGGATCTGCTCCTGACGGCCAAGCAGCGCGACGCGGAAGTGGCGGCTACCGCCGTTGGCGCCACCTACGCCGGTGACGCAGACCCATATAAGAAGCCGGTCGATGAAGACCCGGCCGGGGATGAGACTCACCCCCCTGCCGGCGACCCGATCAGCCAGGGCCGGGGCGAGAGTGCCGGCCGCGACGACGCCAGCCACCATGACGCCTCAGACGATGACCACTCCTGACGGGCTGCTCATCGTCGACAAGCCGGCCGGTTGGACCAGCCATGATGTCGTCGCCCGCTGTCGAAGGCTGTGTGGCACCCGCAGGGTCGGCCATGCGGGAACGCTGGACCCGATGGCTACCGGCGTCCTGGTGCTGGGAATCAACCGCGCCACCAAGCTTCTGACGTTCCTCGTGGGGTGTGACAAGACCTACACCGCAGCGATTCGTCTTGGTCAGTCCACCATCACCGATGACGCAGAAGGTGAGATCACGACGTCCCACGATGCCGCCGGTCTGAGCGTGGCGGCCGTGCAGGATGCGGTCGCGGCTCTCACCGGTGAGATCGCCCAGGTGCCAAGCTCGGTCAGCGCGATCAAGGTGGACGGGCAAAGGTCGTATGCGCGGGTGCGGGCCGGCCAAGACGTCGTCCTGGCGGCCCGACCGGTCACTGTCAGCAGGTTCGACATCCTCGACCAGCGGACCAGAATCGCGGGGGGTCACACAGTCTTGGACCTTGACGTGGTCGTGGACGTGTCGTCGGGAACCTACATCCGGGCACTGGCCCGCGACCTGGGCAAAGCTCTGGGTGTGGGCGGGCACCTCACGGCGCTGCGGCGCACCCGGGTCGGGAGGTTCGGGCTCGACGGTGCCCACTCCCTTGGTGACCTCGAGATCGCCAGCGAGAGGGACGACATACCGTTGATCACCCTGTCGGCGGCGGCACGGGACTCCTTTGAGGTGCGTGAGTTGACCACAGCTGAAGCGACCGCAGTCGGCTACGGACAGCGCATCCCCTCCAAGCCTGCCGGTCGCAGCCAGCCCATTGCGGCGTTCTCACCCGAGGGAAACCTGGTCGCGATGCTTGACGAGAGCGGCACGCTGGCCAAGGCCCACGTCGTATTCTCACCCTCGGGTTTGTAGAGTGTGCCCAATGTTGCGATGGACTGACCTCTCCCAGATCCCGCAGGGCTATGGCCCGAGCGTGGTGACCTTGGGCAACTTCGACGGTGTGCACAAAGGTCATCGCGCCGTGCTGGCCACCGTCGTGGAGCGGGCTCGCGCGCGTCGCTCGGATGGCCCAGATGGCGCTCAGGCGGTCGCAGTCACGTTCGACCCACACCCGGTCGCAGTTCTGCACCCCGAGCGCGCACCGCAGATCATCACCTCGTCCGAGCAGCGCCTCGACCTGCTTGCGGCAACCGGGCTGGACGCCGTGCTGGTGATGGAGTTCACCCGCGATCTCGCCCAGTGGACCCCGGAGCGCTTCGTCGTTGAGGTGTTCGTCAAGGCCCTGGGCGCCAGCGTGGTCGTCGTGGGGGAGGACACCCGGTTCGGTGTTCGCAACTCCGGCAACGTCGACACCTTGCGCCAGCTCGGCGCAGAGCATGGCTTTGAAGTGCTCGCCCTTTCGGACATTGGCGACGGGGGTCGCTGGTCGTCCAGCCGCGTTCGCGGCCTCGTGACTGCCGGCGACGTCGCAACAGCAGCCGAGATCCTCGGACGTCCGCATCGGGTCAGTGGTGAGGTTGTGCACGGCGATCACCGCGGACGCGAGCTGGGATATCCCACAGCGAACCTGAGCCAGGAGTCCGAAGGGCTGATCCCTGCGGACGGCGTCTACGTCGGCCGCCTGATCCGGCCGATTCTGCCCGAAAGCGACCCTGACCGCACGTTGCCGGCCGCGATCTCGATCGGCACCAACCCGACGTTTGCGGGCACCCAGCGACGGGTCGAGGCTTACGTCCTGGATCGCAGTGACCTCGATCTCTACTCTGAGAACGTGGTTTTCGAGTTCATCGAACATCTGAGGCCGACGGAGAAGTTCGACTCCATCGAGGACCTGTTGTTGCAGATAGCCGATGACGTCGAGCGCGCTCGGGCGGTGCTCTCTTCCACCGCCCGGTGATGGTCGGGCACCGCAGCGCCTGTTCACGCGTCGAACCCGGCACAGCCGGGTTTGGGGAACCCGGCCCCCTCGGTCCATCGCCGGCCTGACCCCGGCCCGGTCAGCCCCGCGCGGATCGCGCTGGAAGGGGATGGACCTTGCCGTGATGGCGGCGACCGCTCTTCGGTGGCCTCTCGTGTCCTAGTCGGCTTCAGCATATCCGCCTGATGGCACCCCATGACCTGGTCAACAACGCCCATTTGTCCGGTACTTTATGAACGACCCCTGCGCTGACATCATCTGGGCGTCTGGGCACGAACACTGATCAGGAGCGACAATGGTCTTCTCGGCGAGCGATGAGCAAAACGACCTCTCCCTCATCGAGCATCGGGCCCGCTCCGTGGCCCACTTGTTCATCGAGCGCGTGGCCAAGACACCCTCGTCGGAGGCGTTCCGGTTCCCCCGGGGCCAGGCTTGGGAGTCGGTGACCTGGGCGCAGGTGGATGCCCGCGTGCGCCCGATAGCGGCGGGTCTGGTGGCCTTGGGCATCCGGTCCCAGGACCGGGTGGCGATCGCCTCGAGCACTCGCTACGAGTGGGTGGTCGCCGACCTGGCGGTGATGCTGGCTGGCGCTGCGACAACCGCCATCTATCCCACGACCGCCGAGTCCGACGTGACCTACATCGTGGGCGACTCCCAAAGCCGCATCGTGTTCGCCGAGGACGACGCCCAGGTTGCCAAGCTTCGCGCCCACCGCTTCTCGCTGCCCGATGTGGTCAAGGTCGTGACTTTCGACGGAACATCCGATGGGGACTGGGTCATCTCGCTGGCTGGTCTGGAGCACCTGGGGGCGGCGCACCTGGCAGAGTCCCCCTCGGTCCTGGATGACCGGATCCATGCCATCGAGCCGCAGCATCTGGCTACGCTCATCTACACCTCGGGAACGACGGGGCGACCCAAGGGGGTTCGCCTTTCCCACGACTGCTGGACCTATGAGGTGGCGGCCGTCGATGCCATCCACCTGCTGACCCAGGACGACCTGCAGTACCTCTGGCTGCCGCTGGCCCACGTGCTCGGCAAGGTGCTGCTCACCCTTCCGCTGCAGATGGGGTTCCCCACCGTGCTCGACGGGCGGGTGGACAAGATCGTGGACAACCTGGCCGTCGTGTCGCCGACCTTCATGGGCGCTGCTCCGCGCATCTTCGAGAAGGCCTACGCCCGGATCACGACCACCATGAGCGGCGAGGGCGGGGTGAAGGCCAAACTGTTCGACTGGGGTATCGGGGTCGGTCGTCGGGTTGCCGCGCTGCGCGCTGAAGGGCGCTCGGCCGGGGTTCTGCTGGCGGTTGAGTTTGTGCTTGCGGACAGCCTGGTGCTGCACAAGATCCAGGCGCGGTTCGGTGGCAGGATCAGGTTCTTCATCTCCGGGTCGGCGGCTCTGAACGCCGATGTCGCGCGATGGTTTGACGCCGCGGGCCTGCTCATCCTCGAGGGCTACGGCCTGACCGAGTCCAGTGCCGCGTCGTTTGTCAACCGTCCTGGTTCCAACACCTTCGGAAGCGTCGGGTGGCCGTTGCCTGGCACCGACGTCCAGATCGCGCCGGACGGGGAGATCCTGCTGCGGGGCCCGGGCATCATGGCGGGCTACCACAACCTGCCCGAGGAGTCTGCCGAGACGGTGGACCCGGACGGGTGGCTGCACACGGGGGACATCGGCAACCTCGACGAGCGAGGGTTCCTGCGCGTCACCGATCGCAAGAAGGACCTGTTCAAGACCTCCAACGGCAAGCACGTGGCCCCGTCCGCCATCGAGTCGATCTTCCAGGGGGTGTGCCCCTACGCAGGCCAGTTGATCGTCGAGGGTGAGGGTCGAACCTTTGTGTCCGCGCTGGTCACCCTTGACCCTGATGCCATGGCGGGCTGGGCGGCCGACAATGGCATGGCCGGAAAGCCATATGCCGAGCTGGTCAAATCACCTGAGGTTCATGCGCTAATTCAGGGCTACATCGACGAGCTCAACGCCACGCTCAACCACTGGGAGACGATCAAGAAGTTCATCATCTTGGACCGGGACCTTTCCATCGACGACGGCGAGCTCACCCCAAGCATGAAGCTCAAGCGCAGAGTGGTTACGGACAAGTACAAGAAAGAGCTGGACTCCCTCTACGCTTGAACCCATGCTTGAAGGCAATCGTGGTACCGGCGAAGCTGGAGGCTCACTGTTCAGACGCCTCGAGCCGCTGCTGGAACAGGTCAGTAAGCCCATCCAGTACGTCGGCGGGGAGCTCAACTCCACTGTCAAGGACTGGAACTGCGGCGGTTTCGACGCCGACGGCCGGGAGCTGACCGCACGCTGGGCCCTGATGTACCCCGACGCCTACGAGGTTGCCCTGCCCAACCAGGGCGTCATGATCTTGTACGAGGTCATCAACGAGCGTCCCGATGCCCTTGCTGAGCGGACATACTCGGTGTGGCCGGACCTGGAGGCGCTGCTGCGCCGCGAGGGTGTCTCGCAGTTCACCGTTGACGGGCACCGGGGGCTGCGTGACTTCGACCTGTTCGGCGTCTCCTTCTCCACCGAGCTTGGCTACACAAATCTGCTTACCGCACTGGACCTGGCCGGCATACCTCTGCATGCGAGCGAACGGGGCGAGGGTGACCCGATCGTCATCGCCGGGGGGCACGCGGCCTTCAACCCTGAGCCGGTCTCGGACTTCATCGACGCGGTGGTCGTGGGCGACGGCGAGCAGGCAGTCCTTGAGATGACCGACCTGCTCATCACGTGGAAGACGCAGGGTCGTCCGGGTGGCCGTCGCGAGCTGCTCCTGCGGCTGGCGCGCACCGGCGGGGTCTACGTGCCGGCGTTCTATGACGTCGACTACCACCCTGACGGGCGAATCAAACGCGTCGCCCCGTCCGCCAGCGCACCCGGTGTGCCATGGCGGATCTCCAAGCACACTGTCATGGACCTGGACGCCTGGCCCTACCCGAAGAAGCCGTTGGTGCCCCTGGCTGAAAGCGTGCACGAGCGGATGTCGGTCGAGATCTTCCGTGGCTGCACCCGCGGCTGCCGCTTCTGCCAGGCTGGCATGATCACCCGCCCGGTACGCGAACGATCCATCACCGGTATCGGCGACATGATCGAAAAAGGGCTGGCCGCGACGGGATTCGACGAGGTTGGTCTGCTGTCACTGTCCAGCGCCGATCATTCGGAGATCGCAGAGATCGCCAAAGGCCTGGCCGACCGCTATGAAGGCACCCAGACCGGTCTGTCGTTGCCGTCAACACGTGTCGACGCCTTCAATATCGACCTGGCCAACGAGCTGACCCGGGGCGGTCGCAGGTCCGGCCTGACGTTCGCGCCCGAGGGCGGCTCTGAGCGCATTCGCCGGGTCATCAACAAGATGGTCAGCGAGGACGACCTGATCAACACCGTCTCGGCCGCCTACTCGGCGGGCTGGCGCCAGGTGAAGCTGTACTTCATGTGCGGTCTGCCCACCGAGACCGACGAGGACGTGCTTCAGATCGCGGACCTCGCCAAGCGGGTCATCGAGACCGGACGACGAATCAGCGGCCTGCGTGACATTCGTTGCACCGTCTCGATCGGCGGGTTCATCCCCAAACCGCACACCCCGTTTCAGTGGTGCGGGCAGCTGAGCGCGCCGGAGACTGACGCGCGGCTGCAGAAGCTGCGCGATGCCATCCGGGGCGACAAACGGTTCGCCTCGGCCATCGGCTTCCGCTACCACGATGGCGAACCTGGCATCATCGAAGGACTGCTGTCCCGTGGTGACCGCCGCGTCGGAAAGGTCATCGAGGCGGCCTGGCGTGACGGTGCCCGGTTCGACGGCTGGAGCGAGTACTTCAGCTACGAGCGCTGGATGCGCTGTGCCGAGAGCTCTCTGGCTGACGAGCCGGTTGATGTTGCCTGGTACACCACCCGCGAGCGTGATCAGAATGAGGTGTTGCCCTGGGACCACCTCGACTCCGGGCTAGACAAGGACTGGCTGTGGCAGGACTGGCAGGACGCCCTGGCCGACGTGGAGGTCGAGGACTGCCGCTGGAACCCGTGCTTCGACTGCGGCGTCTGCTCGCAGATGGGCACCGCGATCGAGATCGGACCGACTGGTAAGCGCCTGCTCCCGCTGACGGTGCTGACCGCCGGCAAGGACGACCTGCTTCCGGCGCCCTAGCCTGCCCCAACCCTGTCTTGTCTCACGCTAGTCTTGCTGCGCACTCTGGTCACTGCTTGCTGGCGAACCAGGGGTGATGCAGGTCCAGGTAGGTCACGTCCTGCATCTGGGCCATCTCGTTGTCCCAGGTCTGGCGCATCTCGGCGGGCAGCTCCTTGGCCTCACCCTGGCGGGCTTCATCCTCGCTGCGGAAGGCGACGGTCTCGGTGAACCGGCCGTCCGGCTCTATTGCGATGACACCTCCGATGATCTCTGGACGGGTTTGCGCAAGCATGTCCATGGGCAGCTCCATGAACCTGCGGAACCGCTGCGGGTCGACCAGCCGCCCCTGCATGACCTGGACGAACCCGGCGTCGTCGGCACCGCCGTCCAGGAACGTCAGTGCGTCGTCGCAGTCGTGGAAGGTCACCTCGCCCTCGAAGCACTTCTCGGTCTCCGCCCACCATGCGCTCTGCTGCGGGCGGGTCGAGTTGCGGGCTGCGGCCTCTTTGGACTCGAACCGCACCATGCCGATAAAGGTGTTGTCGTCGGTGACGCCGTACGTGCCGCCGAGCCAGCCCTCGGCGTTCGGCCCCAGCTCCCGGCGCCACTTCTCGATCTGCTGGTGCAGCGCTTCCGAGTCGCGACAGGTGCCCTGAATGATCTGGATGAACATCTCGTAAGCCTCCGTTCCGGTGGCCGCTCCACCCTGAAGCGGCCCATCGATCGACCGTACGCCGGGTTCGTGGTGGTTGTCATCGGGCTGGGCTAGCGGTCATCGGGGCGGGCTGGCGGTCAGCAGCGGGTATTCTCGCCGTCATGGCTCGCACCCCCGAAGGTCCACCTCCGGCGCCTGCGGTCCAGAAGCTGCGGGTTCGCTATGCCAAACGTGGCCGGCTGCGCTTCTCCTCGACCCGAGACTTCCAGCGCGCCCTTGAGCGGGCATTGCGCCGGGCGGCCGTCCCGATGGCTTTCTCCGCCGGCTTTCACCCACATCCGAAGATCTCCTACGCCAACGCAGCGCCGACAGGAACGGCAAGTGAGGCTGAGTACTTCGAGATCTCGGTGACCGAGCGGGTCGACCCGCAGCGGGTGCGCGCGGCGCTCGACGAGGCGCTGCCCGAGGGGCTGGACATCCTCGAGGTGGTGGAGGCCTGTCCCGGGGCGCTGGCAGATCGGCTGCAGGCCAGCGACTGGATCATGGAGTTTCGGGATATGGCGGTCGGTAGTCTTCTGCAGGCAACCGAGCGGTTCCTTGCTCTCGAGCGGGTCGAGGTCACCCGGGTCATGAAGAACGGTCCGCGGACCTTTGATGTCCGGGGCGCTGTCGTGTCGCTGGTCGCTTCACCCGCCCAGGACGGCATATGTGCGATACTGAGCTTGGTCGTACGGCATACCACACCCGCTGTGCGCCCCGATGATGTTCTAAACGCGCTGCAGTCAGTCGCCGCACTCACGCCGCCGATACCACCCCTGGTGACTCGGCTGGCGCAGGGGCCGCTGCACACTGCAACCGCGACGGTGACCGATCCATTGGCTGCCGACCAGGACGTCGACGGCATCTGAGCGGTGACGCGCCAGGCAGCGCGAGCCCTCCAGATGTAGCGATACGACTTCCGTCCCGCCCGCATTCAGCGCGGGAGACGAACCAAGCCGCGCACCATGCGGCGATGAGGGCCAACAGGCCTGGGTGTGGTCTTCGCCACGTGGATGACGGAAAGACGTCCCAGATGGCATCGAACGATGACAGCATCTTTAGTACCGGCATAGCACCTGATGTGCCCGCCGACTCGCCAGCCCCGGTCAAGAAGGCCGCTGCCAAGCGGGCTCCGCGCAAGGCCACCAAGAAAGCCAGCGCCCCGCAGCAGACGCCCGATGATGCGCCCGGTGCGGCCACAGATGCACCCGCTGATGGCACGTCAGCGCCCGCTGACATGACAGCAGCCCCGGTTCGCAAGGCGGCCAAGCGTGCTCCGCGCAAGTCCGCCAAGAAGTCGGTGGCACCTCTGGATCTGGAATCTGCCCAGGGTGCCACGGCTCAGGTTGATCATGCACAGGTGGATCAGGAGTCGGCGCCCGAGGCTGCGAAGGCGCCAGCAGTACAGAACTTCGGCCTGTTGTTCCAGCCGCCTGCGGCCACAGAAGCCCCTCGGCGCCGTAGGGCGACCGCTCCGGCCGCTGCACCCGCCCCTGATGGGGCTGAGACCCAACAGAGCCACCGCACTGTCTCACCGGCCGCGGCAGACCAAGGTGATGAGGCGCAACAGGACGGCGGACGTCAGGACGGTGCCAGGGGGTCCGACGATTCGGACGACTCGGGAGCCGAGGGAACACCGCGTCGTCGTCGCCGCGGCGGTAAGGGTCGCCGGGGACGTTCCGGCGGCGAAGGTAATGCCGACGAGTCCGCGACCACTGCTGGCAACCATGACAGCAACGAGACGCCGTCTTCGGGCCAGCCTTCAGCCGAGGACAGCGAGTCAGAGGAGGGCGGCGAGAGCCATCGTCGCACCCGTCGCCGGCGCCGTGGCTCCGCTGGGGACGGCGACGACCAGTCCGGCACCACGACCCGGGTGCGTGAGCCGCGTCCGAAGCGAGACGAGGTCACCTCGGTCAAGGGTTCAACCCGGCTCGAAGCCAAGAAGCTGCGTCGTCGTGAGGGTCGTGAAGCAGGACGGCGTCGCACGGTCATCACCGAGGCGGAGTTCCTGGCCCGGCGCGAGAGCGTTGAGCGGGTCATGGTCGTGCGGCACAAGCAGGACCGTACCCAGATCGGCGTCCTGGAGGACGGCGTTCTGGTGGAGCACTACGTATCCCGTGAGACCAACGCCTCGATGGCCGGCAATGTCTACCTCGGACGAATCCAGAACGTGCTGCCAAGCATGGAGGCAGCCTTTGTCGACATCGGCAAGGGCCGCAACGCCGTGCTGTATGCCGGTGAGGTCAACTGGGATGCCGCTGGCCTGGACAACCGTGCCAAGCGCATCGAGAACGCGCTGAGCTCAGGGCAAGCCGTCCTGGTTCAGGTCACCAAGGATCCCATCGGGCACAAGGGCGCCCGCCTGACATCTCAGGTCTCGCTGCCCGGTCGTTACCTGGTCTATGTGCCGGACGGCAACATGATGGGCATCTCGCGCAAGCTCCCGGACACCGAGCGGGCGCGCCTGAAGAAGATCCTGCGCGAGGTTGTCCCTGAGAACGCCGGGGTTATCGTCCGCACTGCGGCCGAGGGCGCCAGCGAGGAGGAACTGCGCGCCGACGTGACCCGGCTGACCGCGGTGTGGAACGACATCCAGGCCAAGGCCAAGAGCGCCAACGCTCCGGCTCTGCTGCATGGTGAGCCCGATCTCACGGTTCGCGTCATCCGCGATGTCTTCAACGAGGACTTTGCCAAGCTTGTCGTGGCAGGTGAGCCAGCCTGGGATGCCGTCAGCGGTTATGTGAACACGGTGGCACCGGATCTGGCCGACCGTATCCAGAGGTGGACCGGCGAGCAGGATCTGTTCACGCAGTACCGCGTCGACGAGCAGATCGCCAAGGCCATGGACCGTAAGGTCTGGTTGCCGTCTGGCGGAACCCTGGTCATCGACCGGACCGAGGCGATGACCGTGGTCGACGTCAACACCGGCAAGTTCGTCGGCTCGGGTGGAAACCTCGAGGAGACCGTCACCAAGAACAACATCGAGGCGGCCGAAGAGGTCGTGCGCCAGCTGCGGCTGCGTGACATCGGCGGCATCATCGTCATCGACTTCATCGACATGGTGCTGGAGAGCAACCGCGACCTCGTCGTGCGTCGACTGCTCGAGTGCCTGGGACGAGACCGGACCAAGCACCAGGTCGCCGAGGTGACCTCGCTGGGTCTGGTGCAGATGACCCGCAAGCGGGTGGGCGCCGGCCTCATCGAGGTCTTCTCCCAGGACTGCGAGCACTGCAACGGTCGCGGCATCATCGTCAGCGCCGACCCGATAGACCAGCCCGCCGGCAACGACGGCTCCGGCGGTGGCGGTAACAGCGGTGGCGGT